>Ga0209467_1001133_pt1 | contig 25474 bp, 23 predicted proteins | sample Higcelwee11metaG_FD_187175 | JGI IMG/M metagenome (GOLD analysis project Ga0209467, IMG submission 187175) | Freshwater pond sediment microbial communities from the University of Edinburgh, under environmental carbon perturbations - High... | ecosystem: Environmental > Aquatic > Freshwater >... | reverse complement strand
TAAATATTTCAAATGAATTTAGAACAGCTAATTTTAAATTTAGATTTAGATGGGTAACCAATGCTTCTGATAATTCTTATGATGGTTGTAGAGTAGATGATATTAAATTTACTAGATTTAGTGATGGATCCGATGAACAATATGAATATAAGAATGGAACGTCAATGGCTGCTCCTTTTGTGGTTGGAGCAGCAGCTGATTTAATGTCTAAATATCCTACTATGTCTATAACCGATATAAAAAATGTTTTGATAAATACTGGAGCTGATACTTTAACTTCATTAAGCGGAAAAACTGTTTATGGAAAACGATTAAATTTATACAGAGCATTACTTTCAAACGAAACTTATCCAGCAGGTTCTGTTTTTAGATTTTGGAGTGATAATAATTATCACCATTTTTATACAATTTCAAAGAATGAAAGAGATAAAGTTGCTAGTGTTTATTATGATAAGGTTTGGAGATATGAACATGTTTCTTATGTTGCTTTTACTGAAGTTGGTCAAGACACTATCCCCCTTTATCGTTTTTGGAGTGATAATTATCAAGGCCATTTTTATACTTCAAATGAAACAGAAAAAAATAAAATAATAGCTAGTAATCCAAATTGGCGTTATGAACAAATTGCTTATTATGTTTATGGATCTGGGTACACTGGTCCATCGACACCTGTTTATCGTTTTTGGAGTGATAATTATCGTGGTCATTTTTATACTTCAAATGAAACAGAGATGAATAATGTTAAAAATAATAATCCTAATTGGAGATACGAGGGAGTAGCTTTTAAGGTTGCTGCAAATTAAAATGTATAAGATTAAATGCTATAATTTCGACATGAAAAAAATAATATCTTTAGTTTTTTTTGTATCTTTATTGTTTTTAACAGTAACTCCAATTAAGGCTGTCGATACTTATGGTCCAAATTTAATCAAAAATGGAGATTTTGAATCGGGATATTCTGGTTGGAGAGAAGCACTTTTAAATAGGTATGATTATGATAACTATTTAGCAAATCCATATTTTGGGAATGTTTCTGATAGTCCTGTTATAAAAACTGATGGTGGTAATTCATATGCATATATGACTGGTTACAGTTTATTAAATGTTTATAAAGCATTGTTAGGTAGTAACACTTTTGAAATTCCAAACAATATACATGAATTTAAACTTAGTTATGATTACAAATATGATCAAACAGGTACATGTAGTAATTATAATAATAATGTTCTTGTTTTATTTTTAGTTTATGACGAAACTGATAAGAAAATTATTAATGGTGGTAGTGGTGGTATTGTAACGAATACTAAAACAGTTAATGGTTATGTAAAAAGTAATTATACTATTACGGATACTGCAAATGGATCTGATCCTAAAAAAACATTAATACCGGGCCATAAGGCTTCTTTAAATTTAATGTTTCAATTGCAATCAGAAGCTAACTGTATTTATCAACTTTCAATTGATAATTTATCAATACAACAAGTTTTTTCCTCTGAATATAGAATTGGAGCTTCTACTGGCTCCAATGGTTCTATTGTTTCCAATGGTGCTACCTCTTTTTTTGGTTCTACAACTTATTATTCAAATATTCCTGGTGGTAGTGAGCATACATTTAATATGACTCCTAAATCTGGTTATGAAATTGCCGATGTAGTGGTTGATGGTGTCAGTGTTGGACCAATAAAATCTTACACATTTAAAAATATATCTACAGACCATCAAATAACAGCTACTTTTCAAACGGCTAACACTTCTTCACAAAGAATATATAGATTTTGGAGTAATCGAGGTCAACATCATTTTTATACTGCTAATGATAATGAATTAACCAATGTAGTTAATAATTATTCTACTAATGTTTGGAAATATGAAAAGGCGGCTTATAATGCTTTTACTACTCAACAAACAAACACTATCCCCCTTTATCGTTTTTGGAGTGATAATTATCAAGGCCATTTTTATACTTCAAATGAAACAGAAAAAAATAAAATAATAGCTAGTAATCCAAATTGGCGTTATGAACAAATTGCTTATTATGTTTATGGATCTGGGTACACTGGTCCATCGACACCTGTTTATCGTTTTTGGAGTGATAATTATCGTGGTCATTTTTATACTTCAAATGAAACAGAGATGAATAATGTTAAAAATAATAATCCTAATTGGAGATACGAGGGAGTAGCTTTTAAGGTTGCTAATTAAATTTATTTATTAAAAAAAATGAAAATTGCAATAATAGGTGGTGGCATTAGCGGATTAGTATCTGCAAAAAGACTTTCTGATATTGGAAATGAAGTTACTATTTTTGAAAAAGAAAATTTTTCTGGTGGATTAACAGGTGATTTTGAAATATCTGGTACTAAGTTAGAAAAAATTTATCATCATATATTTAAAACAGATATTGATGTAATAAATTTAATAAAGGAACTTGATCTTGATGATAAATTGAAGTGGTATAAAAGTAGTGTTGGTGTTTATTCAAATAATGCAGTTCACCCATTTTCAGGTGCTTTTGATTTATTAAAATTCCCTTCTTTAGATTTGATAAGTAAATTTAAATTAGGAATGGTCTATTTATGGTTAAAATTTGATAATAATTGGAAAAGATACATTAATGTCTCGGCTAGTCAATGGATGGTTAAAATGGTAGGGAAAAGAGCTTATGAAACGATTTGGGAACCATTGTTGAAAGGTAAATTTCATAATTATTCTGATGATGTTTCTATGGCTTGGTTATGGGCTAGAATTCATACTCGAGGAGGTTCAACCAATGAAAAAGGTGAAGAAGTTTTGGGTTATATTGATGGTGGGTTTGGAAAAATAATAGATGTTTTAATAGCTAAAATAATTAAAAATAAAGGGGTTTTGAAATTAGATTCTCCAGTAGATTTAATTAAAGAAAAATCTAATGGAAAAGTTATTATCAAATCAAAAGGAAAAGATTATATTTTTGATAGGGTTTTAGCTGCTATACCAAATGATGCTTTTTCTGAAATGTTAGATAAAAATAAATACAAAAGATATTTTAATAAATTGAATAAGATAAAATATTTGGGAGCTATTACAATAGTATTTAGTTCTAATCAAAGTTTGAGTAATTATTATTGGCATAACATAAATGATTTAAAATCCCCTTTTCTTGTTTTTGTACAACACACAAATTTGGTCAATAAGAAAAAGTATTCTAATAAAAATATTTATTATATGGGAACTTATTTACCTCAAGACCATAAATATTTTAGTTATACAGACCGTGAATTAAAAAAAGAATTCTTTAATTATTTGAAAAAACTTTTTCCAAAATTTGTTTCAAATAAAAATATTGATTTTTTTGTTTTTAAGTTTAAAAATGCTCAACATATAGTTGATTTAGAATATTCAAATAAAATTCCAAAATATAAAACTCCATTAAAAAATGTATTTTTGCTTAATTTTTCTCAGATTTACCCAGAAGATAGAGGGTTAAATTTTGCTGTTAAAGAGGCAAATAAAATTGTAAAAATGATGTAACTTTATATATATGATAAAAAAAATAAAATCCTTTATTAAAAAAAATAAGATTGAGATATTTTTTTTGTTTTTAACTTTAGCTATCTTTATTGTTAACTCTTTTTATGGTGACTTCTGTGATGAATGGGATAATATCTTGGGAGGAAAGTTGATTAATAATGGTTTTTATCCTTATTCTGGTTTTTTTTCACACCATTTTCCTCTTCCATATTTTATTAGTTCAATAATTAATATTTTTTCTGGTACTAATATTATTTTTTTCAGATTAATATTTGAACTTTTTTTAGCCATATGGTTAATTTCAATATATTTTTATGTTCGTAATGGTAATAATACAAATATTCTAAGAATATATTTGTTATTAATTGCTTTAATTTCATCATCTTCTTCAATGAATATGTTACTTGCCGAGACAATAGTTGCTTATGCTATATTGTCTATTTTCTTAATTATTTTTTATCACAAAATAATTTCTATAAAAGATGTTTGTTTGATTTCTTTTTTTGCTTTCCTTATATCAATATCTTTGGCTGGTTTTGTATTTTTTTCGGCAATTGTTTATTTAATATTATTGTTTTTTTGGTTTAAAAAAAATAAATTTAATATTAAAAATATAATACTATTTTCAATTATTGTTTCTTTACCATATATTATTTTCTTATTATATTTATTGCTAACTCATTCTTTAAGAAGTTTTTACTGGAGTAATTTTACCTTTAATAAAGTTTATTATTCAAAATTTTTATCATCTATTTCAAATAACATATTTATTATTATATTTAATATTTTTAGCGATTTTATTAAATATCTGTGGTTTTCTTTAATGAATATAAGTGAAAAAACAATTTTTCATACAATTTTATTTATTTTTGATATTTATTATATCTTTTTTAAAAAAGATAGATATTTAGTAAAAATAATATTTTCTTTGTTTTTAATTTTTTCTACGTTTAGATTTGTACCAAATATTGTTTTTAATTTTAGAAATAATTCTTTTTATGTTTTATCTTTATTTATTTTTGCAAATATTTCTTTTCAAAATATTTTTAATAAAAAAAATTTGAAAAAAGATTTTTTATCATCTATATTTTTTTGTTTATCTTTTATTGTAATTATTTTCATAGTTAATAATTTTCTAATTATTTTTAATAAAATTATTATTGAAGATAATTTACAAAATAAAACGATTGTTTCTGATAAGTTAAATAGCCTTCTTAGTCCAAATGATTATTATTGGGTTGGACCTTTTCATTTTAAAGAAATTTATTTTACTAAAGCTAAATTAGCAACTAAATATACTTTTTATTTACCATGGCATGCATTATCACCTGATATAAATGCGGAAATATTAAAAGATCTAAATAATAATAAACCTAAAATAATTTATTTTGATAAGAATATTAATATTTGGGGAAATATGTCTGGAGTCTATGCTACGGAAATAATAATCTTTTTAGATAATAATTATACTCAATTTACAGAAACTGATTATAAAAATTTTTATAGAATAAATACATTGTAAATTGTTATTCAAATTAAATTAGTTTGTTTGTAATTTTATTTGTTTTTAATATTGCAATAATTCCAAGGCTAATTAAAAAAGTAATTATGGCAAGTACTGGTATTTCAAAAAGAAAATTGTACCATCTTAATCCTTGTTGAAAAAAATTTAATTTTAGAATTAATAACTCAATTATTTTTGGATGTATAAAATATATTCCAAAACAACAAGAATTAATGAACGGGATAATTTTCTCTACTTTATATAAATTCATCTTTTCCCAATTAATTCGTTTTATTATTAAAAATAACACTATCGCTGTAATGCAATTTGAAACACTGTAGTAGTTATAGGAGTGTGTAAATATTAAATTATTTCTCATAGTAAAAAAAGCTGTTGTAATAGCTGTGAAACTTACTGAAAGTAACAATAATAATGTTAGGTATTTAGTTTTTATTTTAAATTTACATATTGATAAGTAATAACCTAATATAAAATAGCCTATTCCAAAAATTAAACTTGAATTAATAATACTTTTATTGAAAATATAAAAACATATATCGTTTAGAATTATGGATATTAGCCATACAATTATTACTTGGAATATTTGAGATTTTTTAATTGAAGATATCCATTGTCTAATAAAAGGTGTTAACAAATATATCCCAATAATAACTGGAATAAACCACAAATGGTACCAATTATATCTAAAAAATAAATTATAATAAGTTTCTTTTATTTTAAATAAACTGGTAAACGGTTTTATTTGAAAAGCTACTGAATTAAAAAGATAAAATAATTGCCAAAATAAAAAAGGTATTACTATTTTTATTAATCTTTTTTTATAAAAAATAGATAATGATTCTTTTTTCCCTAAAAGTAGGGCACCACTAACCATAAATAATATGGCTACAGATGATCTGGTTATACTATCGAATACATTTGATAAATTCCAAGAGCCTGTTCCTATATCTCCAAATTTATTTACTATATAAGCCGATACATGAAGTAAAACCACTAAAAATGTGGCTAATATTCTTAATATCGAAAAATAATTAAATTTATTTACAACTGATTTTTGTTCCATTTAGAAATTAATTATTTCCTGTTTTAAATTGAATTTAAATTCAAAACAATCTTATTATTATAAAAATAGGGGTTGTAGTTGGTAACAAAGTTGTAATCCCAAATTTTTGAATCACTGATTTTTCTATTTTTTTGAATAATTTTTCTTTCTTTTAATAAATGAGGTAAATTTATTAAAATGTCTTTAATTACTCTTAAGTGTAAGTTAATTAATTTAAAATCTTTGTTTTTAATTCCTGATTTAAAAGAACTTCTAAAAATGGCTGAATAATATTTAAAATACTTAATGAGACTCGAAAGTTGATAGTTTTTGATAATTACATAAAGATAGTTACGTTGAAAATAAAAATAAGCCCAGAGCGGATTAGAATCATCTTTTGATGATGATCTAAAATCATGTTTAACTTTTATATTAGGACAATATAAAAATTTATATCCTAAAATATTAGCTCTGTAGGAAACATCAAAATCTTCAGCATAACTAAAAAAACTATTATCAAAACCACCTATTTTAAGCCATAAATCTTTTTTGAAAATTGGAGCTACAAACATGGCACCAAATACTTCTTTATTTTTACTTTCATTATTAAAATCAAATTTTCCATTTTGATCATCGTACCATAATTGACGATAATGCCATTTCACAGAGGTAGTATTTATAACGTTTTGTTCCCAGTTGAAAACAACTTTAGGAAAAATTCCAATTATGTTATTGTTTGATTTTTCTAAAATATCTACTGATTCTTGAATAAAGTTAGTTTTATCTAAATAAGCATCATTATTTAATATTAAAAAATATCTGCCACTACTTTTTTCCACTCCAAGATTACTCCCCTCAGTAAATCCTAAATTTTTTTGTAGTTTATATATTTTAATATTATCAATTTTTATTTTTTCTATTTTTTCAATAGAACCATCTTTAGATCCATTATCGATAATAATAATTTCTATGTTTGAATAATTTTGATTAACTATACTTTTAATAGATTCGACAAATTTATCGCCACCATTGAAATTGACACTGATTACACTAAATTTAATATCTTTATTTTTCATTATTATAAAGTTTTTGATAAAGCTTTGATTGTTCTTCAAGAGAAATACAAATTATTGGTTCTTTATTTTTTTTAATATCATCTAAATTTTCCATTGCATAAAACATTTTTTCGGCCAAATCGGCTGATGAATTCTTATTAAAAAATAAATGCATTTTGTTTAACAATTCAGATAAACCACCCATACCAGACGAAATAACAACTTTATCGTTTATTAATGCTTCTCTAGCTATTAATGAAAATGATTCATACATTCGTGATGGAACCAAGACAATATCTATATTTGAAAATATCTTTGGGATATCTTCATTTTTATATATGTTATTAAGTTTAATATGATATTTTTTTAAAAATTTATAATTTATAAATGATTTTAATTTTGGTCGATGAATACCATATAAATTAATCTCAAAATTATTGGTGTTATATTTTAAATATTTACTGGCTTTGATTATTAAGTCAAAACCTTTACTTAAATTTTCCCCTCCAAAGTAACCAAACTGGATTTTTTTATTTTTATTTTTTAATATTGGTTTATTTTTAATTAATCCGTTTTCAATACAAATATATTTTGAAGCATTAGGCATTCCTATATACTCCAAGGATTTTTTCATTGTTTTAGAGACAGTGGTGACGATTAGATTTTTATTTTCTAATATACTATAGAGATATTTTTTTCTATCAACTAGTGATTTTTTTGTCATTAAACCATTGCAATATTGTTCATGGTTTTTTACTGGACGACTTGAAAGATGTTCGTCGTTTAAAAACAACATAGGACATTCCCACCAAAAATCATGCATGGTTAAAAATGTTTCAAGTTTATTTTTTAAGGCTATTTCAATTAAATTGGCACCGAGTCCTTGAATTGAATGAAAATGAACAATTTCAATATTGTTCTCTTTAATAACTTTTAAAAATTTATTTTCTATTGATGGATTATAATAATTTTCTAAGACATAGGGAGAATTATTTTTTGAAGTGTTATTTCTTATAACTTTTACTTTATTTATTTCTTCTGTTTTATCAATTTTACCCCCACAAAAAACAGTTACTTTATAACCACTTTTTAATAATTCTTCTGAGGTATTTTTAGCCACGATCCCCGCCCCTCCTAAATCTGGGAAATAAGTAGTAGTAACTATTAATATATTTTTGTTCATAGTTTTAATTTTTCAACAGCATCTTTCATTTTTTTTATAGTTTCTGGATTAACTCCATAGGTTATAAAAAATTCATTTTCAATTTCTTTTTCGTTATTTTTATATATTTGAAGATAATAAAAAAATGGTTGATCAAATAGAAATATTTTATTATCGGCAATTCGAATTATTCTGATGTGCCAATCTTCTCCAACTTTTTCATATCCATCAATTTTCCATTTATCTGTTTTAGTTTTTAATATGATGAAATCATGGTGTGGCATTTCAAAGTCTGATAAATCATATTTATATTTCTTAATTTTATTCTTAATGAATCTAAAATATGTTTTTGGATTGATTAGTTTTTTAATTTTTATATATTTTTGCCATTTTTTATAAAAATTTGATTTTGTGATTTGTAAAAATTGTTTCTCTAACTCTTTTCGGTGTAGTTTTCGAGAAATAAGAATCTCTTTTTTTTGATCAATTTCAATGTTTGTTTCAGTCATTATTTTCCAGTAATTTTACAATATAAACGCCAGAGTTTAAATGCTTTGGCTGATCTAATTTTTTCTAAAGATTGTTCCAATTCGTAAATCTTTTTATTTTCTAAATTAATTTCATTTTCAATTATGTTTTCTTGACTGATTTTATTTAAATCTTGTTGTAATTTTTTATTTTCTTCTAATGATTTTTTTATCAAATTAAATAAAAAATTAGACATATTTTCATTTTTAAAAATTTCAGAATTTTCTTTAATGTAATTTGCTATTTTATAGCCATATTCTTTTTTTGAATTAAATTCTTTTAGTGAATTAAATCCATTTTGAGAAATTTTGTTTTGAACTTTTTTATCTGTTAATTTAGTTAAAATTTCTTCTAGTTCTTCGACACTTCCAGATTTGTAAACAAAACCAGTTTCTCCATTTTTTATAATTTCTTTTGTGCCACCACCATCACTAGCTACTACAACTTTTTGAAGTAACATTCCTTCTACTGCTGTTCTTCCATATGCCTCTTTAACTGATGGAATGAGAACTATATCTGATGATTTTATAATTGGATATGGATTTTTAACGAAATCTAATATGGCTACATTGTTTTCTATATTGTTTGTTTTTATATAGTCTAATATTTCATTTAAATATTGGTTATCTCCAATCGTACCTAATATTAATAATTCAACATTTATATTCTTTTTAATTAATTTATTAACAGCTTTTATTCCTTCTAATTGATTTTTACCAGGTTGAATATTTCCACAAATAATAACTTTTAACGAATCTTTGTCTTTATAAGGATTTTGAATTTCTTCTTCTAAATATTTTTTTGAAATTTCTACATAATTATAAACAACTTCTGGTTTTTTATAGTTTAAATATTTTGAAATATGTTCAGAAACCGATTTTGAATTGGTAATTATTAAGTCGGAATTATTTTCTATAAATTTAATTGTTTCTTTATAGCCTAAATCAAATTTTAAAAGATGATCTAGGTCTCCATATTCTCTTATGTGCCAAACATGTGGTTTATTCAGTTGATTAGCGGCTATGGCTCCCCATGGTAACACCATTGTGTTTGAATAAATTAAATCAGGATTAATTAGTGATAATTTAGGTAAATAATTTATTAAATTTTCTGTTGATATTTTGTTTTTAAAATTAATTTCTTCTTTTGTTTGTATATTATTGTTTGCCCACCAATTTAATGAAACTATATCGTAGGGAACATTAATATTTTCTAGTTCTTTTTGTAAAGGACCTTCGTTTGGGAGAACAACATGAGAAAAAATATTTTTTTCTTTTAATTCTTTAATAAGTTCAATCATTGATCTTTCTCCACCGGCAAGTTGAGAACTATGAGAAAAAAAAGTGATTAATTTTGATTTGTTTTTTGGAATACACAATAAATTTACACATGCTTTTTCGTTTAATATTTTTGACCATTTTTTATTATTGTCGGAAATTTTATAAATGGAAATATCTGTTTTTTGATCTATTTTTAATTCATTTTTTGTTTGATTAATATCATCAATTATTAAGTATGTGTCATAGTTTGCATTGTGAAATTCGATTAAAATTTCTTCAGGTTTAAATCCAGCTTGTATTTGACATTTAGGATTAAATTCTATTAAAAAATCAATATCTTTTGTTTTTATATTCTTTAATAGATCCTTAATAATTGGGACTTCGTATCCTTCTACATCTATTTTAATCATCCCAATATTTTCATTTTTTATTAGATTACTAACACTAATAGTATCTATTTTTATGATTTTTTTATTATTTGCTTGTGGGTTACCAAAAAAACCAGAAGAATCTGATGCTTCTGATATTATAAAATTACTTTTTCCGTCAATATCAGATGCTGCAGCATTTATTAAATTACAATTCTTAATATTATTTAATTCAAAATTCTTTTTAAGAATAATAAAATTTTCTTTTACAGGTTCTATTGCAATAATTTTATTATTTTTTATTACTTGATTTGCAATTAAAGAGTAATATCCATAATGTGCCCCAATATCTACAAATCCTTTTCCATTTTTTAAAATTTGTTTTACAGTTTGTATTGAAAATTTTTCATATTCCTTATTAACATAATGATCAATATAACGTGGAGTTACATACATGTTAATGTTTGTTCCACTTGTAGTTATTTTTTTTATCTTTTTAAGATTATAGTCTGATTCAAACATTTTTTATTTTAATTATCTGAATATTTTTCAACTGCTATTGAAGGAGTGCCGTCGTACTGGATTTTATGGTCGTTGATGTAAATGGCACGAGTACAAAATTTTTCGACTTGGCCAAGAGAATGAGAAACGAAAATAATGGTTATTTCTTTTGATTTTTTAAATTCTTCCATTTTGGCAAAACATTTGTCTTGGAAAGCAGAATCGCCGACAGCTAAAATTTCATCGACAATTAAAATTTCTGGATTAACATGAATAGCAATAGCAAAAGCTAGACGCATGTACATTCCAGAAGAATAGTGTTTAACTGGTTGATCTATGAATTCCCAAAGTTCGGCAAAATCGACAATTGATTTATAGTATTCGTCTATTTGTTTTCTTTTTAATCCCAATATTGCTCCGTTAAGATAAATATTTTCTTTACCGGTTAGTTCAGGATGCATACCAGCACCAAGCTCGATGAGAGGTGAGATTTTACCTTTGACTTGAACTAGTCCATTTGTTGGTGACATAACTCCAGCAATGAGCTTTAAGATGGTTGATTTACCACTACCATTTGGACCAATAATTCCAACTGTCTCCCCTTTCTTAATTTCAAAATTTATATCGTTTAGGGCAATAAATTTGTCGGTAGTTTTTTCACCACGAAACAAAGCTGGAATGAATTCTTTAAAAGTTTTTTGACTTAATTTACTAAATTCTTTAGTGACGTTTTTAAATTTGATTACAGTATCTGCCATAGTTAAATGTTATCAGCGAAGATTTTTTCGCGAGATTTAAAATAAGAAAAGCCAATTAATAAAGTAATAAGAGAAACAACTAAGGCAATAGCTAAACTGGAATATTTTGGAACTCCTCCACCTAAGATTACTTGTCGATAAGCATTGATGATGACTGCCATGGGGTTTAATTGAAAAATGAAACGATATTTAGAAGGAACCATATCAGCAGGATAAATGACAGGGGTAAGATACATCCAAAGAAGTAAAATCATGGCTAAAAGATATTGAATGTCTCGATAGAGTAAATTGGCAGCTGAAAAGAAAAGAGATAGACCTATGGTAAAAATTTGTTGGATAAAAAATATAGGAATAATCCAAAGAATATTTATATTGATCGGCATATGAAAGACAATCATATAAATAATTAAAACAATGTTGGCAAATAAGAAATCAACAATTTTAGCGATAATTGTAGAAATTACTAAAATAGTACGAGGAAAATAAATTTTGGTAATTAGACCGCCAGCATTGACCAAGGAGCTAGAAGCGGAAGAAAGAGAATTGGAAAATAATGTCCAAGGAAGAAGAGCTACAAACAAAAAAATAGAATAAGGAATATTACCAGCAGCATTGGTAGGAATACGCATGATAATAGAAAAAGCAAAAGACATAACTAACATTTGAGCTAAAGGATTTAAAATTACCCAAAAATAACCAAGAACTGATTGTTTATATCTAGATTTGACTTCTCTGCCGACCATTTGCCAAAGTAATTCACGCCATTTATAAATGGCTTTGATTTCTTTTAATAGAGAGAACATGACTTAGTTTATCAAGTTTGTAAAGTTTATAAAGTGGAAAGAATATTAATTAATAATTAATAATTAATAATTAATAATTTGAGATTGCTTCGTCGTGAACTCCTCGCAACTTGCCTAACGGCAGGCAGGTGACATGAGTGTAATTTTATTGACAAATCTTGAATAATAGTTGTATAATAAACACAATCATCAGGGAGAATACGACCCTTAAGCTAAGTGCTTATGAGCGACGCCTCCCATTTTTTTTGGACTTAATTTATTATTCAGAAGGGATATACTCTAATTTTTCTTTTTCTCTATATAAAAATAGTTTGTAATTTTGAAATTCTTTAAGGAGGTTCGATTCAGAAAATTTATTTGGAATAATAATTTTTTCTAGTTTTTCATATTTTTTTAAATATTCATGAAGACATCGAAAATCACCATCACCAGAAACAATTATTGCTTTATCATAATTTTTAAATTCAATTGCAGCGGAATGTAATACCAGTTCAGCATCAACATTTCCTTTTGGTTTTCCATGGTCATCTTTAACGGTTGGTTTAAAAATAAGAGTGTATCCAATTGATTTTAGGAATTTATATAAATTTTTATTTTGATCGAGATATCCAATAAATAAAAATGTTTTTGTTACTCTAAATTTGTCTGAAAGAAATTTATAAAATTTTTTGTTATCAAGTTTCCATCCAGTATATATTTGTAGATTGTTTTTGAATAAATCTTTACTAGTACCTAGATTTAAATTTTGACTATCAATAAAAGCATAAACAATTTTATTTTTTGTAATCATAAATACATAATAACAGAAAATAAAAATACATTGATAAAAAATGAAAAAGGGGCTAGTTGATTTGCATCAAAAAGCCCCTTGTAGGGAAAGGAAAAGTGTAAAAAATGAATTGGGTTAGATTTGGTTAATAAAATGTTGGTTTAAATGTATACAATAGAATCTTTGTCAACAACGATAACAACAAATAGTCCAGCACCACTTACGTAGCGACGGATAATTCTACCTTTTTTGTAGTTTGAATCTGCTGCTATAGCAAATTCAGGGGTAAAGTTAGAATCGCCATCTTCATAAGATGAAGTATAAAATACTTCTTCTGGAATATTTTTATTTACCTCATTTAGGGTAGATACAAAAAAAGTTTGAAGATAGAGAAATAATAGGGTTAAAGAAAAACATAGAAGGATCTTTTTTAATCCAGTTTTCAAAATAGTCTCCTTTCTTTTTTAATTCATTTTTCACACTTGTTAAAGAGCTAGTTGTCGCTTAAAACGACTAGTTCGAACTTTCATGTTAACACGGTTCTGGCGGAGACGGTCAATGGGTTTGATGAAGAAAATTAAAATAAGAATAGAAAAAATAATAGAAATAATAGTCGTAACAGAACCTAAAATTACATGAGGGATATTGGTGAAATGAGTTAGAATATCGATAATTAAAAAATGAGAAATGTAAATTGGAAAAGATAACTCACCAATAAACCGGTCAAATTTATTGTTTTTGAGTAAATTAAAAATAAAAGGAATAAAAAAGAAACTAAAAGTAAAAAGAATTAATTGTTTGGTGTGTTCGTGAGGTAAAAATTGATAACTAATTAAATAAGAAATATAAAAAATAAAACTGTAAATAGAAAATAATTTCCATGATTTATTTTTTATTTTTAAATAGAGTCTATACATTAGAATTCCAGATACAAAAAAGATTAACTCATTTGGAAAAAAGCGATAATTCCAAGGATCATGATTTAATCCCCGACTGTATAAAAATAATCTTAATCCAAGGCTGAGAGCCATGATTAAAAATAAAAATTTATTTTTGAATTTGTTTAAAAATGGAGCAATTAAATAAAAGGTTAATTCTAGGCTTAAGGTCCAAGCTTGAACAATTAAATTAAAATCGAAAAGAGGTGGTTGAAAATCACGAAAATGAGAGGTAAAAAATAGACTACCAGTAGTAGGATTAAGGCCAAAGAAAAAAGTTAAATCTAAACCAAAAATAGTGAAATTTGGAATTAATGAAAATAAAAAAGAGATTGGGTTTAGATGATAAATTGGGTTAAAAAAAGCAAACACTTTAGGTGAACCTGGATTTAAAAATAAGAAAATTAATTGATAAATGAGACAAAGAATTAAAACTAACCAATAGGTAGGAAAAACTTTTAGAAAACGATTACTAATGAAGAGTTTGTAATCTGATTTTTTGTTATATTTTTCGGTTAAAACTAAAGCCATGTAAAAACCAGAAATCATAAAAAAGACTTCGACTGCCATTTGACCTTGAATGAAATTTAAGCCAAAAATGGAGCTGGAATGAGCTGCAATGACGGAAATAGCTAATAAAAGACGGATTAGACCCATGGAGGTAATTTTAACAAATTAATAATTAAGAATTAAGAATTAATAATTAAGAATTGAAATACAGTATAATAGAAAATATGGATACAAAACTTAAGGTTTGTACTATTGGTGGAGGAACAGCCATGCCAATAATAAATAAGGGTTTGATTAAGGCTGGTTTTACGACAATTAATTCAATTGTAACAACTTTCGATAGTGGTGGAGATAGTGGCAGAATTAGAACTGATGAACGTGGTCGAGTGTTAGCTTTTTCTGATTATTGGCGAGCTTTAATTTCTTTATGGAAAGACAGTGAACAAAAAGAAATTTGGGAAGAAATGTTGAGATATCGAGATGGCCGAGGTCGAAATTTTGGGAATACATTTTTTCAATTTTTATCAGAAAAAGAAGGAAACTTAGGAGAAGTTGATGAATTATTTGAAAAATTAACTGGAGCTAAACTTTATGGTGAAGTGGTGCCAGTGTCTTTAAGTCCATCTAATGTTTGTTTTTCAACTATTAGTGGTAAGGAATATAAAGGGGAAAATTTTGTAGATGATTTAAGAATGTCATCAGATAAAATAAATAATATTTGGTTAAATCCCTCTGTTGAAGTTAACTATAAAGTTAAAAAGATACTAAATGAGGCTGATTTAATAATAGTTGGACCAGGAACAACTTACGGATCGATATTACCAAATTTTTTACCAAACGGAATTGTGGAAGCTTACAATGAAAGTAGAGCTAAAAAAATATTTTTAACTAATATTTTTGCTACCGGAAATGAAGTTAAAGAAGCAACAACAAATGGTTATTTGGAAATATTTAAAAAATATTTAAAAACTGATAAACCTTTTGATTTAATTTTAATGGCTGATTTAGATGTTTTAGATAAAAAAGTATTGGAAAAAGTTTTTTATTTTTATAAATTAGAAAATTCTTCATTAGTAGAAATGGATAAAGATTGTGTAATTAAGACTATGAAAGTTGATTTTGCCAAAATAGATGAAACTAATATGAGACTAAGACATAGTGTTGAAAAGATGGGAGAGGTATTTAGAAAATTAGAAATTTAGAATTCAAAATCCCTCTCGGCTACGCCGCATCTCCCTTTGACGAAAGGGAGAAGATAAAAAAAAAACTTTTTTGATAAAATTAAATATGTCGCAGAAAAAGCTTAAAAAATTAAGAAAAGAAACTTTGGTAGTTGAGAAAAAAGAACAACAAAAAATATCTAGTTTTTTAGGTCTTAAACAAATTTTAAAAGAAAATTGGAAATTCTTATTAATTTTGGTAATTGGTATTATTGGTTTGTATTGGAATTCTCTTAATGGAGCTTTTGTTTCCGATGATTACGCTACTGTTACTCAAGATGCTAGTATTTTGAATTTTGGAGCTAGTCTTAAAACTGGTTTGTTAACAACAATCTCTAAATCTTTAATTGCTATTACTTTTGGAGTTGCTAATCCTTTTCCCTTTCATTTAGTTAATTTAATAATTTATCTTTTAGTTTGCGTAGCAGCTTTTGTGTTTTTGACAATGATTTTTGACAAAAAAATTGCCAAACTAAGTTTAGTTTTATTTGCAGTTTTGCCAATCCATGTGGAAGCTGTGAGTTGGATATCGGGGATGCCATATTTATGGTTGGCATTTTTTACTTTAACATCTTTGATATTTTTTGCCATGTTTTTAAATTCCAAAAATAAAAAATATCTAATATGGATGATATTTTCTTTATTTTTCTTATATCTTACTGATAAATTTAGAGGATCAGCAGTAGTTTTATTGGGATTTTTATATTTAGTTTGTTTTGGAAAAGAAAGATCTTTATTTAAGATTAATTTTTGGAAAATATTATTAGTTTCTTTGGGAATATTTGGATTGGTTTTAATTGTTGGATGGCCAATGATTATTACTAGAATTAATGCTGTTAATGGTGGTTATAATGGTTCTGGAGATAGTTTGTTCTATAATCCTTTTTCCCAATACCCTACTTCAATAGCTAAATATTTACAATTAATATTATTTCCGACTGATTTAACTTTGTACCATACTATGTATGTGTTACCACTTTGGTTAAACTGGGCAATATTTTTATCTTATATAACAACAACCATTTATTTTTTCTTTAAAGATAAAAAAATATTTTTTGCTTTAAGTTTTATATTTTTAGCATCAGCAGCTTCAATGTCTCCAGTTAAAGTTAGTTGGTTAGTTGCAGAAAGATATTTATTTTTAGGAAGTTTAGGTTTTTGTTTATTTTTAGTTTTATTCTTTTTAAGATTTGGTAAAAAAATAAGAATATTATCTTTATTTTTGATGATTTTAATTGTTGGTCTTTATGGAATTAGAGTTTATTTAAGAAATGATGACTGGCAAACAAATCATAAATTATGGGTAAGAACAGTTCAAGTGTCGCCAAATAGTCATAATGCTTGGAATAATATTGGCGATGACTATGATAAATTAGGGCAATATGAAAATGCAGTTAAAGGATTTACTCAATCAACTGTAGTGAAACCAAACTATGCTGATGCCTATCATAATCGAGCTAATATTTTCTATAAAATGGGAAGATACGATATGGCTAGAGATAGTTATGAAACAGCACTAAGTTATTCAAACAACTCTTTATATCAAAGTTTGATTAGTTTAATTCAGATTGATTTAACTGAAAAAAGAATAGATTTGGCTCTTGGTCATGTAGAAAAATTACAAAAAGCCAAGCCAAACGATGTTCAAGTTTATTATATTAATGCCGTAGTTTTGGCTAATGCGGGAATGAAAGATCAAGCAATTCAAATTCTTGATCAAATATTGAAAGTTTATCCAACTTTTACTGAAGCTAAAAATCTGTTAAGTCAACTTAAAATTGGAGTTACAAATGGCAAATAAAGAGACGACTGTTGGTGATTTAAAAAATATTTGGAATAAATTTAATGATTGTCCTGATTTGGATGAATTGTTAAAAAATCTTAGAGAGAATGAAGGAAAAGAAATTAAGGATTGGTTATATTTAGCTACTCATCTGCCGTTTATTAATAAAGAGTTAAGTCATCTAAAAAAAGATGCCAAAATAATGGAAGCTGGTTGTGGGATTGGTCAATGGGTTTTTTGGATAGCAGAACAAGGTTTTCCAGTAATTGGAGTTGATATTGCCCCAACCGCAGTGGCGGTGGCTAAAGATTATGCTAAAAAAAATAAAATTAAAAATTGTGATTTCGTTGAAGGTGATATTCGTAATTTAAAAATAGAAGATAATCATTTTGATTTTATTTTTAGTTTTGGAGTTTTAGAACATTTTCATAAACCAGAAATTATTTTAAACGAGTTTAAAAGAGTTCTTAAAGTTGGAGGAAAAATGTTTATTAGTGTCCCCAACCAATATTCTACTCATACTTTTACGAGATTAATTTCAAAAATAATTGGTCGTTGGGATTTAGGATATGAACGATCATATAGTCAAAAATCACTTAATAAATTATTTAAAAAAGCAGATTTAAAAGTTTTAAGGAGTGGAATAATGCCGGGAACTGAATTGTTTGGGAGAGGAATAACGATTATTCCTAAGATTGGAAATTCTATTTTCAAAGTGTTGTCAAAAATTAGTCTTTATATAGAAAGTCGACAAAATATTTTTGGGTTTTGGATTTATAGTGTGGCAGAAAAAAAGTAATTTTACTTCTGAATATTTTTAGCTGAGAAAAACTTGTTTACATAATATCTGAGAGTAGTTTTACTCATTAATTGTTGATTAACAAAAAGTTCTTGATCAGAAATTTTGCGCTGTTTTTGAACTATTTTTCGTTTATGAAAAGTTTGTTTAAAGTTGGTTAAATTCCAAAACATTCCCTTGTAAATATTTTTAGCTGATTTAAATCGGCCAGTTATAAGTAAAAAAGTGGCTAAAGAAAACCATAAAAATAAATGAATAGGTAGAATTTTTAGTAAATATTTTGAAGATAAATTTTTAATAAGAGTTTGAATATAATTTTTGGTGCCATGAAAACGAACTAAATAATTGTTAAAATCTGGATCGACAATGTCTTTGGTTGAAGAAAATTTATGATAAACAACAGAATTAAAACAAAAATAATTTTGATAACCAGCCAATAGAGTTCGCCATCCCAAATCAGTTTCTTCCATAAAAATAAAATAACTTGGATCAAATTGACCCGCTTTAATAAAAGCTTGTCTTCTAATAAACATCCCAGCTGATTTAGCCGCTAAAATAGACGAATTTATATTATATTGACCATTGTCTATTTCTTCATAATTGGCGACTGATTTTAAAAATCCAAGACTACCTAAAAGTTCTCCAGCATAATCAATTTTAGTTGGTTGATCTAAAAGTAAAAGCTTACATTGAATAGCGCCAATTTTTGAATTGGTTTTAAATAGTTTTAAAGACTCTACAATCCAATTTTTATCAACTTCGGTATCATTATCTAAAAAAGCAATTATCTCCCCTGTTGACTCTTTAAAAGCCTTGTTTCTGGCAAGGGATGGACCAAGATTTTTTTTAAGATCTAAAAGTTTAATCTTGGTAAGATTTTTTTTAAAATCGATTTTTATTTTTTGAAGACTATTGTCAGTGGAACCATTATCGGCAATGATTATTTCGTAATTGTTGTAGGAATTTTTTAAAATTGAATTAAGACAATTTTTTAAAAGATAATAACCATTATAATTAACGATAATAATGGAAACTAATGGTTTCATAATTTAGATTTAACAGCAAAAAGTCCAAAAGTAAATTTTGGGAAATAGTAGTTTGGAATTTGGAATAAAGCATTTATAAAGTAAAAAAACGGTTGAGGTTTAAATTTAATATTTTGAAAACGATTACTTTCAATTAAACTGTCAACATTATTTTGAGATTGATAAAAACAGCGAAGACCACTAACCCCGTTAACTTTAAAACCGAATTTTTTTAATTCAAAAATAGACCAGCCAGAAAGATGTTTTTGATAGGGATTTTGATCGACTTCGTCCATGGGAAAATAAAGATTGGGAGTACTGAGAATAACTTTCTTTTTTGCCCATTTGTTGGCTAATTTTAAAACTTTTTGACCATCCTGTTTGGAAAGATGTTCTAGAACTTCAACAAGGATAACAGCATCAAAACTATTTTTGGGAAAGTCTAAATCGAGAATATTTTTTTGTAAATATTTGGTATGAATTTTTTGAGATCTGGATAACTCTAGATATGGAGTAAACAACTCAACTCCAACACTATAAGTAATGTTTTTAATATTTTTTAAAGGTGATGAAGGACCACAACCAAGATCGAGAACTGTGTGACAACCTTTTAATTGTTGTTTTAAACAATAATCTAAAGGATGAAAAATTGGATAAATAAAATTGAGATTCATTTTAATATAAATTTTTGACTAACCATTCAACTCCATTTTTATAAGGAGTGTAACAATGTTGGCAAATTTTAATATTTTTAGATTGAAATTTGAGATGATTTTTTCTGATTAATTCAAATTTTGGTGAATAAAACGATTTTAAAATTGATTGAGAATTAATGTTGCCGAAATTATATTGAGATTCATAATCTAGGCAACATAAAACCACTTCACCATTAACATCAATAGTAATCGTGTCCCAGATATAACGACAAGGAAAAGCGATTTTTTGAAAATTAATTTTAAATTTATTATTAATATCTTTAACTCCATTGTTGTAGTCATGAACTTTATTAACACTGACAGAATCGACTAACGGGCTCCATTTCTTAATAAATTTAGTAGCAGAGTTTTCATTGGCTTTAACTAGAGTCATGGAGATTCTAATTTTAAGATAAGAATTATTGGTTTTTTTAACTTTAATTAATTCTTTTAAATTTTTAATAGTTTTTTGATAATCGATTTTCATAACCGCTTGATAATTTTGACGGTTGTAACCATTGAGACTGATGTTAATTTCATCGAGACCAGATTCAATTAAAGCTTTAATAATTTTAGAATTGGCTAAATTTAAATTGGAATAAAATTTTACTTTTGAATTGGGAAACTCGGCTTTAATAATTTTTATACGATTAATTAATTTAGTATCAACTAAAGGTTCTCCAAAACCATTTAAAATAAAAGCATTAGGATTTATTTTTTCTTTTTTTAATTTGGAAATTATTTGATTAAAAGTGGCATCATCCATTATTTTTTGAGGACGTTTCATAGTGATATGAGGACACATAACACATTTGGCATTGCAAAAATTGGTGGTCTCGATAATGATGTTATAGTTTTTATTTTTTTTAACATCGGTAGTTATTTTTTTGAGATTTTTTTTAATTAGTTTTTGATAAGTTGAGGTAGAAGCAACTTTATCAAAAATTGAAGAAAGAAAAAGATTAGTCTCAACTAGATTTTTTAGATAGCGAAGAAATTTCATTTTATTTTTTTAACAATTTTGGCAGGGTTACCGGCGACAATGCAAAATGGTGGAACATCTTTGGTAACGACAGAATTAGCTCCAACTACAGAGTGTTGACCAATGGTGACATTTTTTAAAATACTACTTTTAACTCCTAGAAAAACATTATCTTCAATTTTGACAAAACCACCTTCAGTGAGTGGTTGTTGATGAAGATTTTTACTAACATCTAAAAATCCATGATCATGATCGGTAATAAAAACATCTGGAGCCATGATGACATGATTACCTATTTGAATATTATTATTAGCGCTAATAAAACTATTATTGCCAATATCAACATGATTACCTATTTTTATTTTGGTTTTGGTTGTACTTTTGGTTTTTAAATTACCAAAACTAGTACTAACTGTAATTCGACAAGAATTACCGACATTAACGTCTTGGCCAATACTTATAAATTGAGGATTGGAAAGATTTAAAAATGGTTTAATAATGGAGTTTTTACCAAAAGATTGAAAGGAGTTTTTAATAAAGAAAGTGTAAATTTTACTTAAAAATAGAAAAATTTGATACATACTATATTTTATACTCAAATTTTATTTCTACCAGTGTTTTGGCATAAATTTTGTTTTTATACCAATCAACCATGGGGATTAAAATAAATGGTGGACAAACTATACAGCCAATTGAAAAAAACCAAAATGAAAAACAAAACAAATTTTGCCAATTAAATTTTATGAGATACCAAATTTCTCTAAGGAAATATTTATATTTGGCATAGTTTCGTAATTGAACTAAACCAACATAATTTTTAGTAATAAAATCTTTAATTAAATATTTTTGAACTTTTTGATATTTTTTAGTTGAATAAACTGATTTAATCATTTCAACCCAACTTAAAAGTGGAGATTTAGTATAAATGGAAGACAGACTACGAGTTTGACTGCTACTGATACGAACAGCCACGTTGTAATCTTTTAGAAAAACGACAGGGTAATTTTTAAAAATGGAAGCAAAAGGATAAATGTGACAAGGAAAAATATCGGGATGAAAAGGCAGATCCATGAATTGACGACGATAAGCTAAACCAGAAAGTTGATCGAGAGTTTCAAAGACACGAATGACTTTTTTTGAATTATCAGTAATTTTAACAATGGTATCTTTCTTGGGATTAAGTTGTTTTTTGGCTCGAACTGGTTGGTTAATATTTTTATCAAACCAATAATAAGGTCTAGTAACAGCTCCAATATTGGAATTTAAATTAAAAGCATTGATAGTATTTTTTAAGGTATCTTTGGCAAGGATATCATCTTGACCCATTAGGTAAATAATATCGGCAGTAGCGTGTTGACGAGCTCGTTCTAAATTGTCTGAATAACCGACATTTTTTTTGTTTTGGATAATTACGACACGATCATCTTTTATTTGTTTTAAAACCGAAATAGTGTTGTCTTTTGAAGCATCATCACAAACTAAAATCCTAAAATTTTTATAACTTTGAGTCAAAATACTTTTGATGGTTTCAGTAACAACCAAACTGCCATTATAGGTAGGAATTAAAATGTCGATAGATAGTTTTTTTATTGTTGCCATTGGTTGCGATTTAATTCTTTTAATAGTCTAAATTTAAATTTAAGACTGTTTATAGTATACAGATAAAGAGTTATGAAACAGGCTAGAGGATGAAAAAACCAGGCTAAATCTGGTTTATGAAAAAAACCACGAAAAGTGTCGAAAAGCATGGGAATTATTAAAACTGTGTATAAAATAAATTTTAAAATTCCAGTTTGATTAGTTTGACTCCAATCATATTGACGAAACTTTTGGTAATAAAAATAATCAGTAATCCGACGGTTTTGTTTTTTTATAAATTTTTTGATTGAAGATTCACAAAAAGTATGAATAATCCCCTGTTTAACTTTGGCAAAATAAATTGGTTTTTTAGTAGTTGCAAGATGATGAGTGATAATATCGATATCGAAAAGATAATCTGAGGTTAAATTTTTCTTTAAAAAAGAAGCTTGAAAAATAGTACCATTGGCACCAATAGTTGGAATAATAGAATTAGGAATTAATTTTATTTCTAAATATTCTTTTTTATTAATTTGATTTATTTTAAGTCCAGTCCATTTAAAATTAATGAAGTTTTGGCGATCGTAAATATCAGTAATAAACGCATAAGGATCATTGACTCCAGTTAGGGCAGAATATCTTTCAATGAAGCCACCAGACTGGCGATAAGTAAAACGAATTGGTTCGGTACCGATTAAACTCGAATTTGATTCGAGAATATTAATATTGGTTTTGAGCCAGTTTTTGGTAGGTAAAATATTGTCAGAATCAATTAAAGCTACATATTTACCAGTAGCAACTTTGACACCAACTGCCTTACCAGCTTCAGCCGTTTTAAGAGGATTTTTAACTATTTTGGCATGGTATTTTTTGGCAATTTTTAGAGTGTTGTCTGTTGATCCCCCATCAGCAATGATTATTTCAGTCAGAGATTTGGAAAAGTTTTGGCGACGAATTGATTTTAAACAAGTTTCTAAAACAGTAGCGGCATTAAGAGTAGGAATAATAATACTAATTATCATTGGTAGAAAAATCTTTTAATTTTTGAATAAATTTGACAGCATAGTTACCGAGATGTTTAACATCTTGAACAGAACGAACAGATATAATTTGTTTGAAAATAAATTTTGGAGTAATAATGCCTTTAAAAAGTTCTTGGGTAAGTTTTTTTAGTTCAATTTCAGATAATGAAGAAGACATTATTTTGTGTTGCATATCGTAATCTTCCCAATCAGAAGTTTCAAGAAGATTAGATTTTTGACACTGAGCAAACAAAGGAGTGCCAGGGTAAGGAATAACAATGGTGGCTTGCATACTGTTGGTTAATCCTTGTTTAAAAATTTGTTTGGCAAAATTAATAGTTTTTAAAGTATCTTTTTTGGTTTCCCAAGGATAACCAATCATAATAGTAATGTGTGGTTCCAATTTGGCCATTTGAACCATTTTTAAAGTAGGTAAAACGTTTTTAACTAAATTATTTTTATTTATTTTTTCTAAAGTTGATTGATTAGCCGACTCTAGACCGTAAAGAATGAATCTGAATCCAGCGCGTTTCATTAGGTTGTATTGATCTTGATTTAGGGCTCCAAAACGCATATTACAACCAATCTTTACCTTTTTATTTAATCCCCGATTAATTAATTCTTGGCAAAGTTCTTTTAACCAAGGACCAACTGGAAGAGTTCCAGAATCATCAAAAATTTCTTTAACCTTAAAATTGTTAACTAGGTTTTCAATTTCAGCGATGGTGTGTTTAACAGAAAAACAACGAAAATTGTTACCCGGATATAAGGTTGTCCATGAACAAAAAGAACACTTTCCCCACCAACAGTCACGACCAGACATAATGTACGCCCCTGGTTTGTATTTATAGTTAGTATTGTTGTAAGCATAGAGATGCCATTGAGTTAATTTTCGATCAATTATAGGAAGAGAATCTAGATTGTGATGTTTTAGAGCGAATTTACCAGAACAGCCAAAATCTCTCTCCCCTCGCTTTGCTTCGGGGTTTCTCCCTTTGACGAAAGGGAGATTTGATTTGTTTTTTCGAAAATAGAAACCGGATTCGAGAGGAGTTTTTTTGGTTAAATGATTAGCCAAATTTAAAAGCATGAAATCATAATCACCACCAGTCAAAACATAGTCGACTTTTGAATTTTTTAAAGATTCTTCTGGAAGAGCAGTAACATGATCACCCATCAAAACAATAATTGGTTTCCAGCCCTTTAATTTTTTAATTTGGTTGATAATTTCCCAGTGTTGTTTAATTACGGGCGTTTTAGACTCGATAACGATAAGGTTAGGTTTGTTTTTTTTAAGTTTATTAAACCATTGTTGGTAATTTAGATTTTGAGCAATAGCATCATCCCAAAAAACTTTGTAACCATTTTGTTTTAAGAGAGTGGCAGCAGTGGCAGGAATAACCGGATAAATTACATTACCAGTATGAGTCCATTGAAATTGACGATTTTGAGATAAGAAAGGACTGCCTTTTGAAGATTCGAAAGACGGATAAAAAATAGAAATAGAAAATTTATTTTTAATCATAGATTAACCACCAATGTATTTACCAGTTTTTTTATCAACTTGATGTGGTTGAAAATTAAGTTGTTTTTTAAATAATCCAGACATAAAGAGTATACC
>Ga0209467_1001132_pt1 | contig 25479 bp, 25 predicted proteins | sample Higcelwee11metaG_FD_187175 | JGI IMG/M metagenome (GOLD analysis project Ga0209467, IMG submission 187175) | Freshwater pond sediment microbial communities from the University of Edinburgh, under environmental carbon perturbations - High... | ecosystem: Environmental > Aquatic > Freshwater >... | reverse complement strand
ACTCCGCTTCCTCGACCGAATCGTCGCGCGCGGCAAGAAGATCCCTTTGTCAGTATACGAAGCCTATGGCGGTGATCCAGAGACCCGTCGGGAAACCAAAAAGCGCTTGCTCCCCGATTTCGACCGAGCTGTCGCATGGTATCATTATGGAAGGGTAGACGAGGCGCGCCCTCTTCTAGAACGATGTGCCGCCATGCTGCCGGACGATGGGGCATGTATCGAGTACTTACGGCGCTGTCTCGAGTTCGAGCGGACAGGCTTGCTTGAACAGGCTGTCGAGATGAAGGTCTACCCTGTGTGGGGGCCGGAGTTCTCGGTCGGGCACAAGACCATCGACCTTCATCACAAGAAGCTCTTTGAGTCGGTCGCTGTCCTCATGCGCATGATCGATGCCGGGGATTTCAGCCGCATCGGCTCTGTGGTCGAGTTTCTCGCCAAGTACGTGGACATACATTTCCGTACCGAGGAAGAACTCATGAAGTCGTGTGCGTATACATTCTATGAGGACCACAAATCTCAACATGACAGGTTCGCGCTGGTCTTTGCGGATTTGGTTCGTGAACTCCAGGCGGGTGGCCACAATGGCGTCTACGTAGCATTCCGGGTTCGAATCTTGATCGTGGACTGGTTGCTCAACCACACGACGAAGGCGGATCCACACCTGGGGCACTTCCTGGCCAAGGCGGTCTGCTGAAAGGCGCCCTCAGCTGTGCACGTGTCCGCGTGGTATACTCGGCGCAGGGCCGGAGCCTCAAGGTCCCCTGTATTCAACCGGAATACACTCCATCTCTGCCCTGCGTTCGACCGGCGCCTCATACGCTCCAGAATCGAGGTGCGTACCCGATAACCCGCCATGTACGGATGCAGACATGCCAAATCAGCGGCTATGTTACTTTATTGTAATATCAAATCCACTGAGCAGCCCCATGACTTCAGGTATGGAAAAGGTGCATTTGGCGATATCATTCTCTCGTGGATCTATCGTATACCCGGTCGCCCCCTCAAATGTCGACTTTCTCAGGTCGCTCTTATTGAAAAGCGTGTTCCTGAAATTGGTGCCACTGAAATTTGACTCAAATAGAAATGTATTTTGAAAATACGAGTCTTCAATTTCGCAGTTTATGAATTGCACGCGCTTCATTTTTGCGTCACTGAAATTGCAGACGATTATTTTGCAATCACGAAATGTCAGATCAAATACCGTCTGATCACATCTGTAAAGCGAGAGCCCGACAATTTTGCAGTTTGAGAATTCAACATCTATTAATCGTGCCATGTCATTGTTGACATTGCTTATGTTGCATTCATCAAAAACCACCTTCTCAAACCTGCTCCTGCTTATATTGGCCGAATCAAGATTGCAGTGAATAAATGATGAATCGGATATTTCCTTTGCCGTTATTTCCTTGTGGCTGAAATCCACGCTATCGAATATCTGATTTTCCATTTCTTCGTCATGCAGAATGTCGATCATTGAACACCTCATCTCTTGGGGAATTGATATGATCAAGAACAGAGACCTCGGATGCTCCAGTGTCGCTCCAGTAGATAGTATTCCACTTTTTCACTTGTCGAGACAATGCCAATCGCAGACACGTTGCGCCCAAGTCTGTCATCTCCGATACCTTCGCGTCCGCCAGCGGCACCGCCCCGATCCACGATCCGAGTACTTGCCAGCGGTTATGCCCGGAGCGCCGGGCAGACCGATACCATCGAGAATATGAATCTGGCCCGGATATGCATAATAAATGGCCCGGATATGAATGATATCTGGCCAGGATATTGGCAATATGTGGCGCAGATATTCTTCGAATCATGGCTGGATCTGGAACGTCGACTGAGGCGTCCGCCCAGGCTGGGCGCACCAAGCGTGGGCGGACGCAAAGCTGTTATTGGATAACTACACGATGGAAACGGGAGCCGGAAGGCGAGATTCCTTGATGTCCCTGTCATGGGGAGACGTGCGGACGATCAGGGTGTACTGACCTGGCTCGAGGTCTTGTGGCACCTGCGCTATCACCGCGCCAGCATTGATGGCGGCGTACAGGGTGGAACGGTGCTCCTGGCCATTGTTGAACCAGACGCCCAGCTCGGCATTGGTTTTGTCGAACTTGAGGTGGTTACCCTCAATGCGGAAGAAGTCGCCTTGGGTGGCCACCAGTTCTTCCTCCGTCTGGATGGAGGTGGCAGAGAAGACCACAGGGCCGGTCTTGTCCCGATACAGCTCGCGCTGAACCTTGGCATCGCGGGCGATGTTGATCTCCTCTGTGCGATTGGCCCTGAAGTGCAGGCGAAGGTCATGGTTCGATCCTTCCTGGCCATAGGCAAAGGGCTCATCGAGACGGTCGAAGGTGCCGGAGGCGGAGAGATACAGTGAACCAAAAGACATCTTGACCATATAGCCCTCGGCCAATGCCTTGTGCAGCTCTTCCGACAGGAGCGCGAAGGCCCCGGCCAGATCCGGTTTGCTGATGGTGGTGCGCCCGGAGGCCATCCGGTCTACGAGACCATCAAAATCGATGATCTCTTTGTAGCTCGTGTGCGCCACGTAAGGCTTGCTGGCGTCCGGGAAATGATTCTGTACCGCAGACACTCTTAACATATGTGTCCCCTGAAGCGAGGAACCACGATACCCTTTTGTGTATGAAGCCTTTTGTGTACTTGTGTATCGAGTATTCCACACTGTGTAGAAGAGATGCGCGCCGGAAAATCCGGTGTTTTCGCGCCCATTAGCAGGGCTTGTGCATCACACGAATCTCTCGAGGGACTGTACTCTGTATATCGACGAAAGAAGAATTTATATAAATAAATATTTACAAGATATAGAGAAGGTCCATCATGATATGGAACCACGGTCGTTCAACAATTCTCATCCCGAAAGAGAGATGCTCCTGAGAGCGACTCCGTGTTGACCCGAAATTCAGCACAGCGGACCATGGCTGACTGATGCCCTTCGGCTGGCTTGTCGCATGATTCCGCCCCAGGTATGATGCATTGTCGGAAAGGTGGAATATGCACGATCTATTTATCGGTTTTACCTCTATTGTATGGCAGGATCTGGTCATGTATGGTGTCGGAGCGACCCTCATCTGGCTTGCGGTGAAAAAAGAATACGAGCCGATGTTGCTCCTGCCGATAGGCTTCGGTGCAATACTTGTCAACCTTCCATTATCAGTGGTATGGGAACATGAGGGGACCGCCGGTTTCCTTAAAGTGCTATACGACGGCGGCATCGCGAACGAGCTGTTCCCGATACTCATTTTCATCGCAGTCGGGGCCATGATAGATTTCGGCCCGCTGTTCAAAAACCCGTTCATGATATTCTTCGGCGCGGCAGCACAGTTCGGAATCTTTGCGACGATGATTATAGCGACAGTGCTTGGCTTCGACCTCAAGCAGGCAGCGTGCATCGGCATCATTGGTGCTGCCGACGGTCCCACCGCAATATACGTGGCCAACAAATTTGCCAAGGACCTGCTCGGGCCCATCTCGGTAGCGGCCTATTCGTACATGGCGCTTGTGCCACTGATCCAGCCACCCGTGATCAGGCTTCTGACAACCAAAAAGGAACGCCGCATACACATGGTGTACCATGAGTCAGGCGTACCAAAGTGGCTCAGGATATCGTTCCCCATCGTGGTCACCATGATCTCCGGCATCGTTGCCCCCATATCGGTGCCGCTGGTAGGCTCCCTGATGTTCGGCAACCTGATCCGTGAATCCGGCGTGCTCGAGCGCTTGTCTCAGACCGCTCAGAACGAATTGGCCTACCTGGTAACCCTGCTCCTGGGCATCACCATTGGCGCGAGCATGAGAGCCGACAAGTTCCTGAATGTGCAGACTTTGATGATTTTGGGCATGGGGCTCGTTGCATTCGTGTTCGATACGGCCGGTGGCGTGCTGTTCGCCAAGATGATCAACCTGTTCCTTCCCAAGGACGGAAAAATCAACCCGATGATAGGGGCGTGTGGGATTTCGGCTTTTCCCATGTCGGGCCGTGTAATACAGAAGATGGCCGCCGAGGAGGAGCGAGGCAACATCATTCTCATGCATGCTATTGGTTCAAACGTATCAGGGCAGCTGGGTTCGATCATAGCCGGTGGCATGGTACTGGCGCTCGTGCCGTTGCTGGTCGGCTAGGCAAAAGGAGTTCTCGATGGATTCGCTTGTTTTCAATCTCAGGAGTGCTTCGACGACGGTACAGGCTTTGGCCGTTACCGTCGGTGGGCTTGTCGGCGTTTTTGCAACCCTGGCTGCCTTTTTTCTGATCATCTGGATGTCAGTCAAATTCGGCAACAGGAAGGCTTGATTCCCAGCTCGTTGGGGTGCAAGAAAGCTCCCATCACCTCGGACTAGCAGGGGTTATCAATTCCGATCTCAAATTGCCGCCCTTGGCCGACGAGATTTCACCGGTCTTCGTTCCTGCCTGGTCAAACATGCCCTCCCACGCGCGGGGGGGGGCGAACTTGTAGATGGTGGCCGGCTACGTCACGCAATGCGTTTCAATTCACGCCGCAGCGCCGTCACTCGGTCCTGAATCTACAAAGCTCAGGATGCGCGACAGACGCATGACAGATAATGCCTTAAGCTCATCCTGTACGAAAAAGACCCGCCCCTGTACGAGGGCGGGTCTCTAGCATCAAAGAATAACCGGCGCGCAGCGTCCGGCTAATCTCGGGCAGCGGGTTATCGTGGCCCTACTGGGACTGCGATAACCCCGATCGTCCTTTCCTTAGAGAGGACGATCGGCAATGTATTTGTATTTTTACCACTTCCTCTCGGCCAATGGCTTCTCCTTCCACGCCCCCGCGCGGGGGGCGACCCTGATCAACGACAACGTGCGCATCCTTGTGAAGTTTCAATCCACGCCCCCGCGCGGGGGGCGACTCGGCATAGGCGATGCCGGCAAGGATTCGCGCAGGTTTCAATCCACGCCCCCGCGCGGGGGGCGACCGGCACGTCCATGGCGACCTGAGAGCACGAGACAAGTTTCAATCCACGCTCCCGCGCGGGGGGCGACATAGCCCTATGATGCAGGGGATCATCGCAATTCTCGTTTCAATCCACGCCCCCGCGCGGGGGGCGACACGTACACAGACGTTTTCATGGCTTATCCTTCCTGTTTCAATCCACGCCCCCGCGCGGGGGCGACAAAGTTGATCCGATATCTGGAAAATTAACGGAAGTTTCAATCCACGCCCCCGCGCGGGGGGCGACAATCCGTCGCTTATGGAGAAAATCTGATGGAAAAGTTTCAATCCACGCCCCCGCGCGGGGGGCGACTTGCACATACGCACAATGTGCCGTTCGCTGGTTTGTTTCAATCCACGCCCCCGCGCGGGGGGCGACGACTCGACCCCGCCCGCCTTGGCCATCTTGGCGGCGTTTCAATCCACGCCCCCGCGCGGGGGGCGACCGGACTACAAGCCGCTCCTCGAAACCATCGCGCTGTTTCAATCCACGCCCCCGCGCGGGGGGCGACTCATCAGACAGGTCGAGCACGTGACCAGGAGTTGTTTCAATCCACGCCCCCGCGCGGGGGGCGACCCGGTAAAATAATCCAACTCCCAATTCCCCAACAATGTTTCAATCCACGCCCCCGCGCGGGGGGCGACGGGGTCTTCCTTCGTGGCTTTGATTCGGTCTGAAGTTTCAATCCACGCCCCCGCGCGGGGGGCGACTCAGCGGAGTGCTGGCATTCGCAATACTAACAGGAGTTTCAATCCACGCCCCCGCGCTGTCAGGCGACATGAGAAACTGACCCCCTGACGACACTGGGAATTGACCCCCCTTCGTCGTCAGGAGGGGATATGGAAAATGCGGTTGTAGTCATGACACGCTTACGGAATGAAACCGGAAGTGATGTCATGAAGACGCCCGACGAGGTGGGCGCGATCAAGCGCCTTTACGAGCTCGGGTGGGGAGCGAAGCGGATCGCCAGGGAACTGGGGATAAGCAAGAACACGGTCAAGAAGTACCTCGCTGTCGATGGCTGGGTGGAATACCGCGGCGCCGGGCGGCCGGCACGGCTGGAGCCCCACCGGGACTGGATCGGAGAGGAATACCGGAAGCACCGCGGGAATGCGGAGGTAGTCCGACAGGAGCTCGAGCGCCAGAAAGGAATCACGGTCAGCCTTCGCACGGTGGAACGGATTGTCGCCGGCCAGCGCAAGTTGGCCACCGCAGAGGCCAAGGCCACATTGCGCTTCGAGACCGCACCGGGCGAGCAGGCACAGGTCGATTTCGGAACCGTCCATGTCGGGATTGGCGATGAGACGGTCCAGGTCCACCTCTTCGTCATGACGCTCGGCTTCTCCCGCCGCCTATTCGTGGCGCCCTTCCTTGATGAATCGCGGAACTCCTGGCAATCGGGCATGGAACGCGGATTCGTTCATTTCGACGGTGTTACCGCCGAGATGCTCACGGATAACGCCAAGGCACTCGTGAAGAGCCACGACGCAAGAACACGGAAGGTCGAGTTCTCGGAGCCCTTTCTGTCCTTTTCCCGGTACTGGGGCTTCGTCCCAAGAGCCTGCGCCCCCTATCGTGCGCGCACGAAGGGCAAGGACGAGAACGGTGTCGGCTATGTCAAGAAGAACGCGATAGCGGGCCGTTCATTCGCATCCTGGAGCCATCTCGAGTCACACCTGGCTTGGTGGATGCGGGAGATCGCCGATGGCCGTATTCACGGCACCACGGGCGAACGGCCCATCGACCGCTTTGAGCGCGAGCGCGGGGCGCTGTCACCCCTGGCTGGCCGCGCGCCATTCGTGCAGGCGCGTGAGCTCATCCGCAAGGTCCACACAGACCTGTGCGTCGAGGTCGACACCAACCACTACAGCGTCCCCTGGCGCTATATCGGCGAAGAGGTCTCGATCCGGATCGACGGCTCCACCCTCATGGTCCATCACGGCGGCGCGGAGATAGCGCGCCACGCCGTCGCCACTGGCCGCAGAGCTCGGGTCATCGACAAGGCGCACCTGAGTGGCGTCTCGTCGCTCCACCTCGCCCGCCCGGTCAGGGGCGAGCTCGAGCGCCCCCTATCGGACTACGCCAGCGCGGCGGGAGGCTTGTGATGGAAACCATTGCGGATACCCTCTTCCTCATGCTTTCCCGGCTTCAGCTCTCCGCCATCTGGGACCAGCTCGACAACCTGCTCGACGAGGCCGCGCGGAGGGACTTTACGCTACGAGAATCCCTCGCCTTCCTGTGCGAGGTCGAGATTGCCAGGCGGGATCAGCGCCGGGTCGCCATGGGGACAAGCATCGCGAAGTTCCCTTATGTGCGGGCGCTGGACGGCTTCGACTTCGATGCGCAACCATCCATCGATCCGAAGCAGGTCAGGGAACTCGCCACGGGCCGATGGATCGCCAATGGCGACACGGTGCTGCTGCAGGGGCCGCCGGGGGTTGGGAAGAACCACCTGGCGGTCGCGCTGGGCCGGGAAGCTATCGCCTGCGGCTATGCGGTCCTGTTCACCTCCGCGGTGAACCTTGTGGCAGCCCTATCCAAGGCCGCGCTTGAAAACCGGCTAGAGGAGAAGCTTACCCACTTCACGAAGCCGAAACTGCTCATCGTGGACGAGCTCGGTTACCTGCCTTTCGAGAAGGATGCGGCCCACCTATTTTTCCAACTCGTTTCCAGGCGCTACGAGCGCTGTGCCATGCTACTCACCACGAACCGGAGCATCGGCGAATGGGGCGAGATCTTCGGGGATACCGTTATCGCCACCGCTATTCTCGACCGGCTCCTGCACCACAGCCACGTGATCACCATCCGTGGAGAAAGCTTCCGTCTGAGGGAGAAGCGTAGGTCCGGATTAGTAAAGCCGGCTCTCGTTGAGAGCCCGAATTAGACTATAGGGGGGTCAAAAGTGAATGTCGCCAGGGGGTCAATTCTGGATGTCGCTTGACACGAAGCCTTCGGAAGAAGTTAAGGCTACTGTTTCAATCCACGCCCCCGCGCGGGGGGCGACTATGTCTGTGCCTGCCGAGCCGACTTATATTGTGTTTCAATCCACGCCCCCGCGCGGGGGGCGACTGGTAGTGTGTTTAGTGGTTTTACTAATATGGCTATGTTTCAATCCACGCCCCCGCGCGGGGGGCGACCCATGATCGCGACGCGGTAGATAAGCGCCAGTAGGTTTCAATCCACGCCCCCGCGCGGGGGGCGACCGGTGCGCGATGCGCTTATTCTGTGCGCTGAGATGTTTCAATCCACGCCCCCGCGCGGGGGGCGACCCTCCGACCGATGCTTTTTCCGCCCTCAGGATCGGTTTCAATCCACGCCCCCGCGCGGGGGGCGACTCGGTATCCTAGCCAACAGTGTAGTGGGATCTCTCGTTTCAATCCACGCCCCCGCGCGGGGGGCGACTCGAGAATCCCGATAGCTCATCCTCAAGCTGCACGTTTCAATCCACGCCCCCGCGCGGGGGGCGACCAAGCGCGTCCTGGAACCCCTCAAGGATATCCTCGTTTCAATCCACGCCCCCGCGCGGGGGGCGACAGGAAGAGGCTCAGATGCTCGCTGCCAAGGCCGGAGTTTCAATCCACGCCCCCGCGCGGGGGGCGACCACAAAACGCTTTTTTTATTGGAGTAAGCAAAATGTTTCAATCCACGCCCCCGCGCGGGGGGCGACGCTGGTTTCGTGTGCTCTTGAAGAGATTATGGTTGGTTTCAATCCACGCCCCCGCGCGGGGGGCGACTCCTAACTATGATCAATCAAACCGGGCTCTGACTGTTTCAATCCACGCCCCCGCGCGGGGGGCGACCGGGGCGGAGGAAGCCTACGACAACGCCTTCGAGGTTTCAATCCACGCCCCCGCGCGGGGGGCGACACACGCGGTCAAGCTCCGACTCCGGTATGTTCTCTGTTTCAATCCACGCCCCCGCGCGGGGGGCGACGCGAGATCGATCTCGATTCGTTCGGCGAGCTATACGTTTCAATCCACGCCCCCGCGCGGGGGGCGACGTTCTACTTCCGGCTTGGAAAACACCGTGAGCGGGTTTCAATCCACGCCCCCGCGCGGGGGGCGACTCGTGTAATCCCAGCCTCCAGCACCCATATACTTGTTTCAATCCACGCCCCCGCGCGGGGGGCGACAGGAAGAGAAGGCACGTATTTCACCCCGCTATCGTTTCAATCCACGCCCCCGCGCGGGGGGCGACCTTCATACGACCTTCACTCGGAAAAGATGGGTACGTTTCAATCCACGCCCCCGCGCGGGGGCGACTCAAGCAACCTCAAATTAGTCTCAATATTACCCAAGTTTCAATCCACGCCCCCGCGCGGGGGGCGACTCATCTCCGCGCTCATCGCCGCCATCGAAGCCGCCGTTTCAATCCACGCCCCCGCGCGGGGGGCGACTGGCGGTGGGAAGAAAGCAGGGAATCATGACAAACGTTTCAATCCACGCCCCCGCGCGGAGGGCGACTTTAACATGCCGCTTTCCATTGCGGTTTTGCATAGGTTTCAATCCACGCCCCCGCGCGGGGGGCGACTTGCGCCAGCTATGGCCGCCTTGCTCCAGCTTACCGTTTCAATCCACGCCCCCGCGCGGGGGGCGACTTAACATGGGCGCTGTCGAACCGACCGAGGAAGAGTTTCAATCCACGCCCCCGCGCGGGGGGCGACCCCTGCCGGGTTGAACGAGCGGTCCATGAGTATGTTTCAATCCACGCCCCCGCGCGGGGGGCGACCAAAACCTCTCTGCTGCCATGGCAGATTACCAGTGTTTCAATCCACGCCCCCGCGCGGGGGGCGACGAGCTTTTCCGGGCGCTGGCGATGTCCGAGAGCGACGTTTCAATCCACGCCCCCGCGCGGGGGGCGACCTATAAACGTAGGATCAACAATACGATAAGGCACGTGTTTCAATCCACGCCCCCGCGCGGGGGGCGACAAAATCCTCCAATACAACAATAGTAACGCCTTTTGTTTCAATCCACGCCCCCGCGCGGGGGGCGACCTGATAATCGGTACCCATGCTGCGGGCGCTACGCAGTTTCAATCCACGCCCCCGCGCGGGGGGCGACCGTTGCGCCTTGCCACGGCTCGCGGTGACCGCCTTGTTTCAATCCACGCCCCCGCGCGGGGGGCGACACGGACGGATGCGGTATCTGGCTGATTTCGTTGAAGTTTCAATCCACGCCCCCGCGCGGGGGGCGACCTCGTGCGGTTGGATGGCCGGCGGTTGGTGCGGCGTTTCAATCCACGCCCCCGCGCGGGGGGCGACATTCCAAAATCTTACGATTACGCAATGCCCAAGGTTTCAATCCACGCCCCCGCGCGGGGGGCGACTAATCGCCCCGCTGATATGCCGGCACATTCTCGAGTTTCAATCCACGCCCCCGCGCGGGGGGCGACTGGTTTACGATGACGGTGTACCGTCATCGTTTGGCGTTTCAATCCACGCCCCCGCGCGGGGGGCGACCTGAACGGCGCGACGTATGCGGACGCGACGCAGCAAGTTTCAATCCACGCCCCCGCGCGGGGGGCGACCTTCGACGAGGTTCGGCGCTCCGGCGAGGTTGTGTTTCAATCCACGCCCCCGCGCGGGGGGCGACTTGATTTCAATGGCAGGATGAGTACTCCCTTCGACCTGTTTCAATCCACGCCCCCGCGCGGGGGGCGACTTATCAGGCCAAGCGTACATACACGCCAATGGGGAGTTTCAATCCACGCCCCCGCGCGGGGGGCGACACAAAAGTGCTGACCCCAACAGAGCGGGCACTTGTTTCAATCCACGCCCCCGCGCGGGGGGCGACATTATCTCGTGGGCCTTTACGACACTTCCTTGATGTTTCAATCCACGCCCCCGCGCGGGGGGCGACGCCCTTGAGCTGGTCGCTCAATTCGTCCTTATCAAGTTTCAATCCACGCCCCCGCGCGGGGGGCGACCATACGTCCTACTAGCACCCAAGCCATCTTTCAGGTTTCAATCCACGCCCCCGCGCGCGGGGCGACTGACCACATGGATAAAATGATTCCATGCCATTAGTTTCAATCCACGCCCCCGCGCGGGGGGCGACACGTCGGGGCACAATTGTTGATGGAACAGCAATTGTTTCAATCCACGCCCCCGCGCGGGGGGCGACACGTCGGGGCACAATTGTTGATGGAACAGCAATTGTTTCAATCCACGCCCCCGCGCGGGGGGCGACTCGTCCTTGCCGGCGGACGACCTGACCAAGAACTTGTTTCAATCCACGCCCCCGCGCGGGGGGCGACTTTTTCTGGAGGTGGGACCCGCGCATTTTTCCATCGTTTCAATCCACGCCCCCGCGCGGGGGGCGACCCGGTGGTGCGGGGAGCATTAGGGGCCGGTATAAAGTTTCAATCCACGCCCCCGCGCGGGGGGCGACGAACGCTTTTGAGGATAGGATATGCCGCGAGCTGGTTTCAATCCACGCCCCCGCGCGGGGGGCGACGCGTCTGCGAGCGCAAGCGCGACATTAGTCTTCCATGTTTCAATCCACGCCCCCGCGCGGGGGGCGACGTATTTTCCGGTGTCCCGTGCGACCGTATCAGTGAGTTTCAATCCACGCCCCCGCGCGGGGGGCGACTCACTACATGGGCGGATGTGGCCGAGGTCGTGGCGTTTCAATCCACGCCCCCGCGCGGGGGGCGACTATTGACGCCAACGGCGTTAGGCTATCAGGTAAAGTTTCAATCCACGCCCCCGCGCGGGGGGCGACGAGGACAATGGCACGGTGTACGCCTCAAGCGCGATGTTTCAATCCACGCCCCCGCGCGGGGGGCGACTCAGCCGGTACTAGCTTAAGCCGGTACGCGGTATCGTTTCAATCCACGCCCCCGCGCGGGGGGCGACTGAAAGCTGCAACAAGTATTATGGCCATGGCGACGTTTCAATCCACGCCCCCGCGCGGGGGGCGACTCAGCCGGTACTAGCTTAAGCCGGTACGCGGTATCGTTTCAATCCACGCCCCCGCGCGGGGGGCGACATGTCTGGTGCACTTATAGGCGCGGCAATAATGGTTTCAATCCACGCCCCCGCGCGGGGGGCGACCGGCGGCAAGGCGCACGAGCTTGGCCATCTTGAGTTTCAATCCACGCCCCCGCGCGGGGGGCGACCAACCCGCGAGCTTGGCACCGTTCACTCTGAGAATGTTTCAATCCACGCCCCCGCGCGGGGGGCGACACAGCAACACACTGTAGACTCGATCAAAAGCTATGTTTCAATCCACGCCCCCGCGCGGGGGGCGACCAGGCATTTCTGACCCCTTCATGGCAATAGGGGCAGTTTCAATCCACGCCCCCGCGCGGGGGGCGACGCAGTCACATCCAAACCATCCTCGCCACCAGTAATGTTTCAATCCACGCCCCCGCGCGGGGGGCGACCCACTTTGTCATAAATAGCAAATATACCCTTCATGTTTCAATCCACGCCCCCGCGCGGGGGGCGACATAACCCACTGTATAATCCGACGCAACAACAGACGTTTCAATCCACGCCCCCGCGCGGGGGGCGACCCTTGACCATCTCGGCGGTGGTCGCGTTCGTCCTGTTTCAATCCACGCCCCCGCGCGGGGGGCGACCGTACTCGGCCCCGTGGCTTACCGATCCATAGGCAGTTTCAATCCACGCCCCCGCGCGGGGGGCGACGCATTGCGCCGGCATTGCCGATCAGTGGTTTGATGTTTCAATCCACGCCCCCGCGCGGGGGGCGACTTGTCCTGCTCTATCTGCGCTTGCAGGTCTTCGTTGTTTCAATCCACGCCCCCGCGCGGGGGGCGACACAACCCGGCGACGTATGGATTGACAGGTAGATGTTTCAATCCACGCCCCCGCGCGGGGGGCGACAGTGCAGGAGTTCAACCTCGGCACGCTCAAGACGTTTCAATCCACGCCCCCGCGCGGGGGGCGACCAGCCGGGAGTCCGGCTGCCTCGTTCATAAGGAGTTTCAATCCACGCCCCCGCGCGGGGGGCGACCTGCGGCGGGTGCTCCGTTGGGACAGATTGCAGGGTTTCAATCCACGCCCCCGCGCGGGGGGCGACACGAGATCAGGCGGGAGTGCGCGGAGATTGCACATGTTTCAATCCACGCCCCCGCGCGGGGGGCGACCTTCCGGGTTGGCGTTCTTCAGGTTCAGGTTCCCGTTTCAATCCACGCCCCCGCGCGGGGGGCGACGCGCTTTCCGTGTCCACGGGGATGTCTTCGAGATGGTTTCAATCCACGCCCCCGCGCGGGGGGCGACCGTCGCGCAGCTCCTGGCCGCCGATCGTGGTGACGTTTCAATCCACGCCCCCGCGCGGGGGGCGACTTGCCCTTTCAGGATTCCCTTGCCCATGGAGCCCATGTTTCAATCCACGCCCCCGCGCGGGGGGCGACTCGTCTGGAAGGCGGTATACGACAAGGTGTACGCGTTTCAATCCACGCCCCCGCGCGGGGGGCGACCCACAGCATCCGGTACGTTTCGATCTGCGACGGGGTTTCAATCCACGCCCCCGCGCGGGGGGCGACATAGCCGTTCCTTGCAGTTCATCGGCGTGATAATGTTTCAATCCACGCCCCCGCGCGGGGGGCGACCCGCCTTGTCCTGGCGCTTGGCGTCAAGGTCAAAGTTTCAATCCACGCCCCCGCGCGGGGGGCGACTGGACGTTGACGAGTCGATTGACTGGGCGCTTTTGTTTCAATCCACGCCCCCGCGCGGGGGGCGACGCCAGAGCCTTAGCCTGCTTGACGGTCGCCTGTGTTTCAATCCACGCCCCCGCGCGGGGGGCGACGCCGCCCTCTCCACCATCGACCCCGATGCGATCAGGTTTCAATCCACGCCCCCGCGCGGGGGGCGACCGCGTGTTATTTTTCTCCCTTGCGAGAGAAATACGTTTCAATCCACGCCCCCGCGCGGGGGGCGACCGTTGCCCTTGTATGCTAATCCTAGTTTGATGGAGTTTCAATCCACGCCCCCGCGCGGGGGGCGACCCATGTGGACATTGTTTGCCATGCCGTGCTAGTGTTTCAATCCACGCCCCCGCGCGGGGGGCGACCGATCCACAAGATAGCGGGCCTGGCCCCTGCAATGTTTCAATCCACGCCCCCGCGCGGGGGGCGACTCTTGCCTTTTATAATATCTAATGCTGGTCTAAGGTTTCAATCCACGCCCCCGCGCGGGGGGCGACGCGATAATCGCCCTGACCATAGGACGAGTACGAAGTTTCAATCCACGCCCCCGCGCGGGGGGCGACTCTTATCTCGGCTGGGACGGTAGTAGTAAACGGGTTTCAATCCACGCCCCCGCGCGGGGGGCGACTGGATACAAAGCAATTCCGCACAAGATGCAGCTGTTTCAATCCACGCCCCCGCGCGGGGGGCGACCTGCATCAACGCCGCCATTCGGTGCTATCTTGAAAAGTTTCAATCCACGCCCCCGCGCGGGGGGCGACATCTGTGGCCGGTAATTACTGGTATTTTAGGTTTGGGTTTCAATCCACGCCCCCGCGCGGGGGGCGACTTGCCAGTCACGTTCTCAAGCAGATCCTGATAAAAGTTTCAATCCACGCCCCCGCGCGGGGGGCGACCCGATGTCGATACCCTCCTGATCTACGACGACAGCGTTTCAATCCACGCCCCCGCGCGGGGGGCGACCGGAGCGTGGAAGATCAGGCTGTTCGGAGTAGATGCGTTTCAATCCACGCCCCCGCGCGGGGGGCGACCATCGGGGAATAGCTGGTTAGGCGTCGCGTCCCCGTTTCAATCCACGCCCCCGCGCGGGGGGCGACGCGTTGCCCTTGTATGCTAATCCTAGTCTGATGGAGTTTCAATCCACGCCCCCGCGCGGGGGGCGACTGTATACCATGCAGTATATTATCACGAAAGACAATATGCTTACAATAACGCGAACATGCGTCTCCATTCTGTTTGAGCGGGCAAAAATTCCTTCCCTGATTTTTCAAATATCTGTGGTAATTGGAATTACCGCGAACGCGAACATACCATTAGATCATGTGCCATTGGGGTTCGCGTCTGAATTCATGGGCAGGAGGAATAGTGGCTCCGGGATGCGAATTGTATTCATACGATCAATGGAGAATCGATATCAGTACTCGGCTTGGCACCGATATGTTCGACGCGATTTTTCCAATTCGACCCCAAATAGTAATAGCGAAGGCTATCAGTTTCAAGGTCAATGCTCTCTTCTAGTTTCGATTTGAGAAGAACCCACTGCGCGGGATCTACTACACATTCGAATACGCTGAATTGAACGCGCTGACCGAAATCGAGGCATGTCTTGGCGACGCGACGCAACCTGCGTTTTCCTCCAGGTGTCGTAATAGCGACATCGTAGCTCACCAGTACCAACACTATTACCTCCAGAAGAATGGTGGATATCCATCTATGTCGCCACGTATATAGCGCGCCATCAAATTGGCCTGGATAAAGAAAAGTAGCCCAACAGGGACCTTTTCGCCGATATATTGGTGGAGAATCTCATCCTGTTTGCGATTCTGATACTCAATCAGAACGGCCTTTCTGGTATCGTCATCCATAACGACTGCCCCGCTCTCTGCTTTCTTGAATCCTTTCGCGACGACTTGCCTTCGGTTTATTAGAGACAGGACAAGGCGGTCCGCGATGACAGGCCGGAATTCCTCCATCAGGTCAAGCGCAAGGCCTGGTCTGCCTGGTCGGTCGCGGTGGAGAAAACCGACAGCAGGATCGAGGCCGACCGTCTCGAGTGCTGAACGCGTATCGTGCGCGAGCAAGGTATAGACAAATGAGAGCAACGCATTGACGGGGTCAAGCGGTGGCCGCCTGTTCCTGTCCTTGAACGAGAAATCATCCTTCTGGTCAATTATAAGATGATCAAAAATCGCGAAGTATTCTGCAGCGGCGAAACCTTCGAGACCTCTGATCGTATCGACATCTGTGGCCTTGTCCAGCTGATCGATCAATCTGTCGATAGCGGCCGAAGAACTCCTGATCGAAGCCGAGTCTATCTTGTCTTCGTGATCTCGTATTGTTCTGTTCATGACGATGCGCGAGTTTGCACACTTGCCGCGCACAATGTTTCGGGCTATGGCCGCAGTCGTTGCCACGTCGTCAGCCATACGATATTGCTGGCGGCGTAGAAGCACATTCCCCGATATCGGCCCACGAACCGCGGCCAGAAAATTGCCGTGCTCAGATAGGAACGATACCGCAATATCACGCTCGGCGCAGAAACCGAGGAGGAAGGGCGAACAGAGGACGTTTCCAAAGCATACCAATCCTCCAATCGTATGGATGGGCAGTTGTAATACCTTCTGCTGCTCACGTTCCACTACGATCGTCTCACCTTCCTTGCGGAGGTAGGAACCTTGCGAGCTGACGTAAAGTGTATTCAATAGTTTCCTCAACACGAGCACTCCTTGCGCATCGACACCAGTTCCGAGCGAATGAATGTCTCGACCCGTTTACTACCTGTGCCTGCGCACTTGGGCATGCACAAGTCCACAAGCGAACATCGATCGCACTTGGACCTTTCGTAAATCGCCGCCGGTGTCATGCCCGAGCCAAGTATTCGCCTCGATCGATCGATGGCATCCAACGTGGTCTCCCGAAGATCAGCAGAGAACTCGACAGCCGTTCGCCTGTGCGATCCAAGATAGTAGAATGAGCCATTGGGAACGCGGATACCGAGCATCTCTTCCAGGCATATCGCCTGAGCATAGAGTTGCACCCTGTCGCAGTCGCTTTCTTTGTCTTTTCCGCGCTTGAACTCCACTGGAATGGCATCGGCCACTCCACCTGTGGGCAGCAGATAGAGCTCGACCAAGTCGGCCCTGCCGATCAACCCATATTCCAGTGACCTGATGGACATTGCGTATTCCTGTCGGAACAACCTTCGCGATTCATGCCCTTCGGTGTCTACTCTCTCATGGAGTACCCTTCCTTCGGCTGTATAGTGGTTCTCGTCCCAAAGCTGCTCGACATGAATCAAAGCGAACTGCCTCTCGCAATAGAGAATATGCTGTAGGCAGGAAATGGGCAAAAGGTCATCTTCGGAATACACTGTGTACTTCTTGGGCGTCATCGCCGACGGGGAACTCTGACCATCTCGGCCAGGATTTCACGTAGGTTGCCTCGTATAGCGGCTCGATCGCCGACGGATAATACGCCGATACGTTCGGCTTCCTTGACCTCGATTGTAGCGATTTTGGCCGTACGGATAACGGAAGCTGCACGCAACCCTGCGGTTCCGAGATCCGATATGCCGACATCCCCGGGCCAGCCACGATTCTCCGAACTCGTGACCATCAGTACCCAAAGAAGGCCATGCCGCTCCTGGATGCCATCGGCTGCCACCACCAAGGCGGGGCGCCGCTCTCGCACGGGACGATCCGTGTAGGGGAAGGGCACCTTGATGATGTCCCAGGCATCAAAGGTCGGCATAAGCTTTCCTGTCGGCTTCGCTGTCCCATTCGCCGAATGCTGCAAAGGGGTCATCCGTGGTGCCTGCCTCGACACGGGTCAGTATCACCCTGTCCCCTTCTATGGAGTATGCAATCTCATCACCTTCTTTCAGATGCAGGGCGGTCCGTATGGGCTGCGGGACTGTCGTCTGTGCCTTGCTGGTCAGCTTGCTTGTGATCACAGCGTACCTCCAATAACAAGGAAATTCCTTACAGAATGAAAAGTAAGGAGCATCCTTACCCATGTCAAGAGTCAGATTCGAGACCGCCAAGGTGCGCGGTCATAATGAGACAACAGTCTTGAACTGCGCAAGCTCCTTCCCATCAAGGGTCACCCTGTAGTCCGAGAACTCCCGAGCCGCCTTGCTCGAGTCTGTGGCGCGTTCGGCCTTCACCCGGTCGAAGAGATCGTGCGCGCTCGCGTTGCCCATGAGCGATGAATGCTCGAAAATGACGAGCCTGCGTGCGCTCATGAGTCCCCGGGCCGCGGAGCGATCGTTCTCGAACATGTTTTGCAGGGCTTCCCTATTCGTCACACCCCAAAGTGATCCTAAAATCCTGGAAGCTCTTCTGGCACAAGCTTCTGCAAAGGCACAATTTCATACGTTCCATCAGGATGAACGCTAAGTGAGCGGTGCACCTTGGCCGATGAGTACTGCCCTGCTTTGCAGTTATGTTCCCACCAGATCACTTTCAGGACCTCCATGCTTCCTTCCGGCCGTGCAGACGAGGCATCGTTCTCGAAAAGCCGCGGCAGGACTTCCTTGATCACTGTCGCGTCTTCATCGCTAAAACTGGTGCGCTCGGCAAGTTGAGGGTTCATGCTACCAAAAGTCACATATATACCTTTGTCTACGCGATGCTTCATTCCCATCGTGTCTGAACTTCTCTTGCCGTCCTTGGTATCTTCGGCGTTTACACTCTTTGTGATTTGCGTGCTCGACAGACTGACGGGTTCAATGCTGAAGGCAGACTGAATGGTTACAGGCCCGCGAATCGGAACCGAGGTGCCGGTATCCCCGTCGGAATCCTCATCTTTTTTCTTCTTGTCAGACTTGAAGGCGAAAAGCTGACCGAACGCACGAACATCTATCCATTCTTTACAGACTTTATTGACATCCTCCTTGTGATTTTTTAGATTTGCGCTGCCAAGCGTTTCTTCCACTCGATCCCTCACGCTCGTCGCATCATCGCACTTTCGATCATCGGACTGAATGAGCACAGCTTGGCCACTTTCTTTTTTTTCTTTCTTCAGCAACTCGTAACGCTCAACGAGCCGATCCCTTATCTTTCGCTTCAAACAGACATCGGTAACCTCACCGAATCCTTCGTAATCCGTTCTTGGTCTATTCCCATTCAGGGGGTCACCGTTCGGATTCGCATTCTTGATGCTCATGATGATCGCAAAGTCAATCTTCTTCGTTAGTAATGCCAAGGTATCACCCTCCTTAATATCGACTATCATTCTTCAACAGGATCAGAATCACTTGAATCGGTTTCTATTTTTTCTATCCATACGCCTTTCTCTCGTTTGTGTTCTCGGAGCCATTTCCGCTGACAGTGATATCCGAGGAGAAATTCCCCAGATAGTACTTTGTTGGAATTGTATTCATCAGTAACGAATAATGAATGGATGTTGTCGAGCAGTTCTTTGTACCCGGCCAGTAAACCAGGAGCCTTTGAATTGATCCTGGTTTTATATGGAACCAAGGCATTCTCAATTGTCTTCCATGTAGAAGAAGGCCGGTCCGCGAATCGCTGCATCAACCGGGATGCCGTGGTATCCCGCTTTTCTTTGGCATAATACAAAGCCATCGATTCAATCTGCTCGCCCACGGCAAGTAGGCGCCCATAGAGATAATCCCTCGTTTTTCTGTCTTCCTCGAGTGCCATCCTATACCCCCTTTCTTTGCTAGTTCCCCTATAGATTGAACAGGAAATGCCCAAGCATTTTTCCCATTCCCAAGGTTCAAGGCCAATTCTATTAGATGTCCTGCGTATGCAGGATGAAACCAAATCAGTGGGGAATCGGGCTCCATCGATAATGCAGGGCAACAGTCGCTCGACTGTTGCATTCAGCAGTTTTGTGCCGTTTTTGCCCTCAGCCCGTTTTCCATATGCAGCAAGGGCAATGTCCTTTGGAGCCGCCGCCCCGACAAAATGTGTATCTTTTCCGAAATTTTGGTACCACGAAAATGAAGAATGCCATTTTTCGATGCGGCAAAGGAATTCCGAGCCCGTCAACTCCCGGTAAAAGGTAATGGACATCCGTCCCGGCGTAGCGGAATCAAGCCCCATGACGACAATATTTTCAGAGTCACTAATGCTTGCCTCATATCCGGCAATTTTCTTGCTTAGCCTAAGCGAAAACGATTGCCCTACATCACCCATACTGGCAATGTGATCACTTTTTGCTTCTTCCTGCTGCCCCAGAAAATCCAGAGTGTTCGCGAGCGGGTCCGGGATATCAACTCCCCCAAGTGCCCAGGAGACAATGACCTGATCTCCGTTTCTAAATGCCTGTTTCCGCCGTATTAGCCAGCGAAGCGCACTATGGGCCTTTTGTGTGGCTTCAAAAGATACGCCTGTAACTTGTGCTGCATCGGTGAATCTACCTTTGAAGGTGTAACCTGATTGATCATTGGAAGAAATCAGTTTTGCCTTGTCCGCATCATGACGTATTTTCCCGGGATGTTGTTCCGCTAATGTCCTTTCCTCTCCCGTGATGATGCAAAGGCACCTTTGGCTTTGTGTGCTTGCATAATAATTAATCCAGGATTGAATAAGGGAAGAGGATTCCCATGTTCCGGATACTAATGTTCCAGCAGAAAAAATACGAAATCTGACAAAGGCATCCGTAGGAGTCTGTCCGGAAGGTACTGCCCGAAATATTGGAGGTGCTTTCGAATCCTTATCATTCCATTCCGTCATAATCGATTTTCTATATGCAACAGAATCATCAGTAACCAATATTCCGCAATCCACTAGATCTTGTATAAGATGCTTTTTGCTAATATAGGCAAGGATGGCGGTAACCATTTCATTGCAGAATTCTGAGTTGCACCAGTCCGTTAGTGCTTTCAAGAACATTTCAAAGGGCTCGGATGGATTTGCCAAGAATCCCTTAGTTACGACACCATTGAAGTCGCTAAAGTCTCCTGCAACATATTGTAATTTGTCACAAAGGGGGTGATTTTTCGGTTTCACACCAGATCGACCAGCTGATTCTTCCGTACAGGGGATGAGTGTTTTTTGATCAATCTTGTTTTCCAAGACCCTTGCATTTTTAAATGCTCCTTTTTTGTCAATACTGATTTCAATATGTGCCTGCTGTGTTGTATGCGAAATAGGATAAAGCTCTCCTGAGTCTGGAATACTTGTATTACCTGCACAGTAATTATATGTATCATACAAATTTTGCATCCAGTTCATTCGATCACCCCCAACTCGTCAGCCTCGATCTCTACTGCCTTGACGTTTTCGCCTAATCCAAAGGTCTTCGCGGTCATGGGACGAATAGACCTCCGCAGGATTTCACTTGAGTCAGGATGGGGAAAATCTATACGCCCATTCTTCATGACTGCTCGCCAGAATCGTGCTACGAGTTCTTCCTTGCCAGTTTCATCGGGATAATCGAAGCCGTGGAACATCAGCCCATAACCTATTTCTTTGTCGCGGTCATAGACCCCTTCGCCTTCTCCGAACGCATAAGGTTCCACATAACCCTGGCAGTCTCGAGTACCCAAGAAGATATCTTGCCTGCCGCCGCGATCGAGCATTCGTTTGGCTATCGCATAGTGTTTCCCGTCGATACGGTCCTTTTCAAGACTGGCCTGGTTCAAGTTCATTTCGAAATGGGCGCGAACCTGATACTCCACCCCTTTTTCCACTAGGTTCCCTTGAGCATCTGTCTTTTCGCCAGTGAGGAATGTATAAATAGATAAAGTATTGCCGCCACCGACATCGAGCGGCTTTGTCCCCTTCGTCTGTGTTTGCACCCGCCGCATCACTCGAACCGAATCCACGACCCAGATTATGGTCGGTTTCCAGTAGATGGACTTGCAGACGCCCTTCAAGGCTTCGTATGTAGGGATATGGTACGAGCACTTTTCTCCGCCTACTTTTGTCAGTGGATCGGTAAAGAGGGCATACCGTCCCCAGAGTCTGAACTCGATACAATTCTTGGGTGTGTCATGCATTTAGGAATTCCTCCTTGTTCATCGCTTCCATCGATATGCCGAACCGCTCGCTGTAGTATTTCTTGTCGAGGTAGTATATTTCTGCGTCTTGCTGCACGGGGGATAGAGCTCCTGCTTCTTTCAGGCATTCAAATTCGTGGGGGAATAGGTTCACGGAATACTGCTGGGCCTCATGGAGAAGCTTATATTCCTTCTCAACTTCAAAAGCAGCGCTCAGTTGACCTACGAGATTATCCCCCGCCTCCCCGTATTGAACGATTACGCTATGAGTCGGTGCGTCGATCGATTTGAATAGTCTCCCTGCCGTCATGAAGGATTGACGGAGATCAAGGGGAGGGAATTCATTGTTGTGAGTACGCCCATATTCTTGCACTGACAATGGATTGTTAGAAAGAAGATTCAATAATGTATCTTGCCGCCCATTTTCACGGGATGACACCGGGTATTCCATGTCCTTTTTTCGTTCAAAGAAATAATTCCGGTAATACCATGCGAGCAAATCAGGCCCTATGCGGTCGTCCTTGTATTGTTCAGGATTATCCTCGAAATCACTCAAGACTTTTTCGGTTTTATCTTTGCCGATTGCGATGTCTTTAAGGCAGTCGATTTTTTCTTCCGCCGGATTGACAATATACACAGTGCCGTTGTCGCGGATTCCGTTGCGATTGCAACGCCCGGCCGCCTGCGCAATGGAATCGAGCCCTGCGTTGTACCGGATGACGGAGCCAAAGTCCACATCAACGCCTGCTTCTATCAGCTGCGTACTGACGCATATAGTCGGAAGATGATTTCCCGGCTTGATTCGTTCGCGAATAACTCTCAATACCTTTTTCCGGTGGACAGGGCACATGCCGGTACTTAGGTGAAAACACTCAGCCTTCGTTTTATTCTGAATGGCAGCAAACAATGCTCGGGCGGATTTTTTCATATTGACGATGATGAGACAGCTAGCGGTCTTCTTAACCTCTTGTGCCGCAAGTTCCGCTATCTCATCGTCTGTCCAGCCGCATGGCCTTCGAGCGTCCAGTACATCGACACGCTTCAAATCCCTGTATAGTTTCTGCACATCAGCGACTATCTCGTTGCCCGGAGTGAGGGCAAGCGCACCCTTGAGCGGATTCACTTCGCCCAAGAGTGGTTGAGTAGCGGTGCACAATACGATGCTGCTTCCACATTGGTTGACCAGAAAATTGATCGCGTTGCAGAACATGTGTACGCATCGAACTGGAAGGGTTTGTATTTCATCGAATACAAGGACGGACTGGGCAAGTTGGTGCATCCGTCGCGCACCGCGAGTCCCGCCTCCGAAAAGCGCTTCGAGGAATTGAACCATTGTAGTATAGACCACCGGTGCATCCCAATTCTCCGTGAGCAGTTTTTCCTTCCAGGTCTGTCTCTCGGAGCCGATATTCGAATGATGTTCGAGGACGACTCGTCCCTTCTCTGCATCATTTGTCTCAAGAATATCCCGCACCACTTCGGCGTTCTGGTCGATTATCGTGGTAAAGGGAATGACATACACAATTCGGTCGAGTTGATGTAATTCCGCGTGGTGAAGGGCGAAGCGCAGACTGGCGAGCGTTTTCCCACCGCCCGTGGGGACCGTCAACGTGTAAATGCCCTTGCCTTTCTTCGAGGCAAGCAGGCACTGGTCTGACACTTCTGCCCGAATCTTGTTCACGTCTGTCGTGGGTGTACCGAATCCGCTTATTGCCGTTTCCAGCTTTTTTGCCAGAATGGACCACGATTGATACAATCCATTCTGGCGTTTTTGTGCATTCCTCGGCTTCTCGGAATCAGCGGAGTCCTGCCGATCGGCGTCGATTAGGCAGCTAAAAAGGAAACGAACATATAGACCTACCTGAAACTGAAATATGGTTGATTGTTGATTCTTTTCTGGAATTGTCGCAAAGATACCCTTGAGTAGGGTTTTCATCGGTTTCGTGATATCGGACTTTGATATGAGCAGATCGAGCTGTGCCGCAATTTCTTCTCGTGCTTTGGGCAGGACCTCTTTGAAATGCGTCTTTTCATCGCTTTTCGTTATGCGCCTAGTGAATACATCGTAGGTTCCATGAGAATCTGTCGTGAGGCAATCGATTATTCCGGAGTGATGCGAGATGAGACAGAGTGACAGGATTTGGGCCAGGAGCCGTTCTGCGGGTACTCCGGAAGAAAGTCTCGTCCAGATGAATTGAGCCCCTGCTGTGGAGTGATCGATTTTACCTTTCAGTTCTGCTGCTTCAACAAATTCTTCATCCATATCGGGGTCAAGCATGCCCGTGGCGGACCTTATATAGTCTTGAAAGCTCTTACTGTATTTTCCAAGATCATGAAGGAGGCCCAAGAGCTCGCCATAATCCGCGCAGCCGATCTTGTCGGCATTTTTGCGACTCAAGACCGCGACACCTTCAAGATGGGCTTTGAGACTTTGATTTTCATGTGCGACAAAGGCCACTTTCTGATTCTTCACCGCGCTCTCCTCCAAAAACATATCGCCCCAGTCCATCGAGAAAGCAATAAGACAGTGCTGCGGTGTACCTTCTAGAGCACAATAATGTGACGGGCGCTCTCGCGGGAGGTTGTGGACGATCTCTCAATCGTTCGTCGTATGTGTCTCATCCCATCTCTCTCCCCAATAATTCTACTCCACCCCCAATGACACCGGTTGTCATACCTATGAAAAAAGTGCGTTCATCTTTCGTATCTCTTCTTTCCATGCGTCCAGAAACTCACTGGGCGCGATTGGCAATGCATTCGAACCAAACCTCAGGACTCTCCCCAGAAGTTCCTCGAATCGAAATACAGGCAGCGTCAGCTCCAAGTAAGCGCGGCCATCGGTGTCGGACCCTTCGACCATGATCTGATCGGGATGCCAGATCTCATGTTCGATGATGGCTCGGGCAGGGCCATAGAAACGTATGGTAGCGCTCACGGTTTCTTGTCCCTTGTACGCGCCATAAGCGCTATTGATGATGGAGTCCAGGCTCTCATCGGTCATCAGTGATGTGTGATGTGTATCAAGAACACGAATAGTGCGAACCCGGGAGAGTTTGAAATTGCGAATGGCTGATTTGTCGACGTCCACGGCATAGCAATACCAGGCGCCCGAGTAGTTGACCAGCCTTCGAGGCTCGATGGTCCTCGCGCTGTCATGATCGGCGATGTCCGTGTACTCGATCGATGCTCGTCGTTTCTCTGACATGGCCAGCATGATTGCCGAGATGAGCGGGCGATTGACTGGTTCGAATGATGAGAGCTCGAATCGGACGGCTGCTTCCAGCGGCGCCAGTCGGGGTGGTACGAATCCTTTGAGGCGTCGGTCTATTTCCGATGCATTGAAAGGCAGGAATGGGTTTGATAGCGCAAGCTTATGGATCAAGACCCGCGATAGCAAGGCGTCTTCTTCTATGAAATCAAAGTCATCGAATGGTTCCACATATCGATAGGCTCGTATGGCGGGGTCATATTCAAGAGGTGCACCGCAGGAGTAGCGCAGATAGTCTATATCCCTCATTGCCTGTCTGGCCGAGATCGAGAACTCTTCAAGTATTTCCCTGATCGTCACTCGACCCTGAATCCGCAAAGCCCGATCGATGAAGACGACTCGTTCCAGCTTGCTCATGCCGCGACCTTGTTTTCAAATATGCAAGATGGAGCGAGTATATGGCGACTTTCCCGAAACCGCAACGAAGCCCAGGTCAATTGCATTCGCATTCGCGGTCGCACCTTCCACAAATGAAAAACCCGCCCCCGGTACTCCGGCGGGCGGGTCTATATCACCAAAGAATAACCGGCGCGCAGCGTCCGGTTGATTCAGGGCAGCGGGTTATCGCGGCCCTACTGGGACCGCGATAACCCCG
>Ga0209467_1001130_pt1 | contig 25503 bp, 19 predicted proteins | sample Higcelwee11metaG_FD_187175 | JGI IMG/M metagenome (GOLD analysis project Ga0209467, IMG submission 187175) | Freshwater pond sediment microbial communities from the University of Edinburgh, under environmental carbon perturbations - High... | ecosystem: Environmental > Aquatic > Freshwater >... | reverse complement strand
TCCGGTGCCAGGCAACAATGTGCTCACTATCTATTTCCCGGAAGAAGATGAGTATAAATTCAGCCAGATAGCCTTCATGGCCATTTCATCCATGCTGATAGTACTGCTGCTTATAATTCTTTCAACTGGAACCTTCATCGTGATCTTCCGCCAGAAGAGGTTCTCAGAGATCAGGAGTGACTTCATCAACAACATGACACATGAGCTGAAGACTCCTATCGCAACGATATCACTTGCCTCGCAGATGCTTGCCGACAAGGCTATTCCGGAGGATTCGCGTAATACACCGCAGCTGGCTGCTGTAATAAATGAGGAGAGCTCCCGCCTCAAGGTGCTGGTAGAGAAGGTTCTTCAGACCGCTATCTTTGAAAAGGCCAGGCTGGAGCTTAATAAACAGCCGACTGATATCCATAATGTTATTATCAGGGCGGTGGATGCCTTCAAGCTGCAGGTCAGTGGCCGCGGCGGAGTAATATCAACTTTCCTGGATGCATCTGACCCTATCATACGTGCAGACGAATCCAACTTCTTCAACGTTCTTCTCAACCTCCTTGACAATGCACTGAAATACACCAGTCGCATACCGGAGATCACCGTGACCACAGCCGGATACAGCAAAGGAGTCGTCATCACCGTCTCTGACAACGGCATGGGAATTCCCAGGGAACATCTGAAACATATCTTTGAAAAGTTCTACCGCGTACCCTCAGGAAACACGCATAACATCAAGGGATTCGGCCTGGGTCTCAGCTACGTGAAGACAATTGTGGAAGAGCATCACGGAACAATCAGAGTTGAAAGCCAGTCAGGCAAGGGTACCAGGATAATCATACACCTTCCAAAAGAACAGTCAAAATGAAAAAAGTAAGCATCTTACTTGCAGAGGACGACCCCAATCTGGGGCAGCTTCTAAAGAACTATCTCAGCGTCAAGGAGTATGACACTACCCTGGTGACTGACGGGGCCCAGGCTATGAAGGTCTTCAGGAAGGAAAAATTCCATCTCTGTCTCTTTGATGTGATGATGCCCGAGATTGACGGCTTCACTCTTGCCAGGGAGATCAGGGCCATTGACCCGCATATACCCGTCATATTCCTGACAGCCAAGAACCTGAAGGAGGATGTAATAGAGGGTTTTAAATCCGGAGCCGATGATTATCTGACCAAGCCATTTTCAATGGAGGAGCTGATCTATCGCATTGAGGCGATCCTCAGGCGCTCATCCAAGCGCACCACTGATGCCCCGGCTGAGACCTACACAATTGGCAAATTCAACTTTGACGTTACAAAGCAGCTGCTCACCATTCAGGATCAGTCGCGCAAGCTCACCACCAAGGAGTCTGAGCTGCTCGAACTGCTGTGCCGTCACCGCAATGAGGTGCTCGAGCGTAATTTTGCGCTGAAATCCATATGGATAGATGACAACTACTTCAATGCGAGGAGCATGGATGTCTATATCACGAAACTCCGCAAGTACCTGAGCAAGGACGCGAAGGTGGAGATACTCAATATCCACGGCAAGGGATACAAGCTCTTGTGCTGAAAAAAAATATACCCCGCCCGGATTATTCCGCGCGGGGTATGAGTTCAGGTTAGTTTCAGGGTCTTAGACTTGTATTTGTTCTTCCCGTCAAAGCCCAACGGACTGCTAAGTTAGCATAAATTCCGTTTTTGCAACATTCAGGGACATTATTTTACGTCAGTCGAGCTTGAGCACTGCCAGGAAGGCCTGCTGGGGAACCTCCACATTGCCTATCTGACGCATTCTCTTCTTCCCTTTCTTCTGTTTCTCAAGCAGTTTCCTCTTCCGGGTTATGTCGCCGCCGTAGCATTTGGCCGTTACGTCCTTGCGCACAGCCTTAATGGTCTCACGTGCTATGATCTTTGCGCCAATGGCTGCCTGGATGGCAATGTCAAACTGCTGCCGCGGTATGAGCTCACGCAGCTTCTCGCACATCCTGCGGCCAAAGTCATAGGCATGCCCGCGATGGATAAGCGTTGAGAGAGCATCAACCATCTCCCCGTTTAGGAGAATGTCAAGCCTGACAAGATCTGCTTTTTTGTAATCTGTGATGTGATAGTCAAAGGAGGCGTAGCCCTTTGAAATACTCTTCAGCTTGTCATAGAAATCGAACACGATCTCTGACAACGGCATGTCGAAGGTCACCTCAACCCTGTCACTTGTAAGATAAACCTGGTTCTTCAGGATTCCCCTTTTATCGATGCAGAGATTGAGTATCGGCCCGAGGTATTCCGATTTTGAAATTATCTGGGCATGGATATAGGGCTCTTCTATCTCATCGATGGTTGTGGAAGGCGGCATCCCCGACGGGTTATGCACGTCAATGACCTCGCCCCTGGTCGTCAGCACCCGGAAGGAGACGTTCGGTACTGTGGTGATTACATCCATGTCGAACTCCCTGTCAAGGCGCTCCTGGATGATCTCCATGTGAAGCAGTCCGAGGAAACCGCACCTGAAACCGAAGCCGAGAGCCGCAGATGATTCCGGGACGAAACTCAGGGATGCATCGTTAAGCTGAAGCTTCTCTATAGAGGCCCGCAGGTCTTCGTAGTCGTCCGCGTCAACGGGATAGATCCCTGCGAAGACCATCGGCTTAACATCGGCAAATCCCGCTATGGCCGTCTGGCAGGGACGGGCTACATGGGTTATTGTGTCTCCCACCTTTACTTCGACAGAATTCTTAATCCCGGAGATTATGTATCCAACATCTCCAGCACTTAGAATGCTGCGAGGCTCACGCTTGATCTTAAGCACGCCAATCTCGTCAGCGTCATATTCGCTTCCGGTATTGACAAATTTCACCATGTCATGCGTTCTGATGGTGCCGTTGGATACCTTGAAGTAGGCTATTATGCCCCTGAATGAATTAAAGACCGAATCAAATATCAGTGCCTGGAAAGGGGCATCAGGATCTCCTTTGGGAGCCGGAATCCTGGTTATGATCTCATCCAGTATGCGGTCAACTCCCATCCCGGTACGGGCGCTGGCTTCAATTATTTCTTCACGCTTGCAGCCGATCAGGTCAACTATCTGATCCTTCACTTCCTCGGGCATTGCGCTCTGGGAGTCCATCTTGTTCAGCACAGGAATGATCTCCAGCCCGTGTTCGATGGCCATATACAGGTTGGAAATTGTCTGTGCCTGGATGCCCTGGGTGGCATCAACCACCAGAAGCGCTCCCTCACAGGCGGCAATTGACCGCGATACCTCATAGGAGAAATCGACGTGCCCCGGTGTGTCTATAAGATTTAGATAATAACTCTTGCCTTCATGCTTAAAGTCCATCTGGATAGCATGACTCTTTATCGTGATGCCCCTCTCCCTCTCAAGATCCATGTCGTCAAGCATCTGGTCCTGGAACTCGCGTGCATTTATTGTCCCTGTCGTTTCAAGAAGCCTGTCGGCAAGAGTGCTCTTGCCGTGATCTATGTGTGCTATTATGCAGAAGTTGCGTATGTTGTCCATCAGTGGGGGGACCGGTTCAATTCAGGTGCAAATATATACAATTTGACCCTTTCTTTATTGCCGTCATTTTATCACTCATACTATATGCCATTTTAATTAATTTAGCAGATTACCTGACTGGAACCAATGATAACCCTGGCACTATCGGTCACACTGCTTATAGCGGGATATCTTATCTACGGGAAAGTGGCCGAACGGTTTTTCGGGATGGACCCATCGCGGCCCACGCCTGCGTTCACAAAAAATGACGGCATTGACTATGTGCCCATGAAGGGATGGAGAGTGTTCATGATCCAGTTCCTGAACATAGCCGGACTGGGACCCATCTTCGGGGCCATCCTGGGCGCGATGTACGGCCCGGTGGTCTATATCTGGATTGTGGCAGGATGCATTTTTATGGGAGCTACGCACGACTACTTCGGAGGGATGCTGTCACTCCGCCATGGAGGAGCCAGCCTGCCCGAGCTGGTGGGGACTTACCTGGGTAAAAACATGAGAGGGTTTCTCAGGTTCTTTACCCTGTTCCTGTTGGTTTTTGTTGGCGTTGCATTTGTAAGCGGGCCGGCCAGCCTACTTTATACAATGTCCGGATTCAGTCTCCCCTTTTGGCTGGGAATCATTTTTCTGTATTATATCCTGGCCACCCTCCTTCCCATTGATAAGATCATAGGCCGCCTGTACCCGTTCTTCGGCGGCGCTCTCATATTCATGGCTGTAGGTGTGCTGGCCAGCATAATCATAAAATGGGCCGGAGGGTCCCTGACGCTCATGGAACTCACCCCCGCCACACTGCGGAACTTCCAGCCGGATGCAGCCACTGATACTATTTTCCCCTTTCTTTTTATTATTGTCTCCTGCGGCGCAATCTCCGGGTTCCACGCCACGCAATCGCCGCTGATGGCCAGATGCCTCAGGTCAGAGAAACAGGGCAGGCAAATATTCTATGGTGCCATGATCGCCGAAGGTATTGTGGCAATAATCTGGGCAACCGCCGCAATGAACTATATGGGTGATGTCCATGGCCTCACCTATACGATGACCCACCCTCTTGCCGGCAACCCCGACATCAAACCTGATCCGGCATGGCTTGTAAACGAAATATGCAGGTCGTGGCTCGGCAAGGTCGGCGCTGTCATTGCGATTATAGGTGTAGTGGCATGCCCGGTGACCTCCGGTGACACCGCCTTTCGAAGCGCCAGGCTGACAATTGCAGATATGCTGAAGATGCCACAGAAAACGATCTCATCACGGTTGATGATAGTTGTCCCTGTATTTATTATAGCGTTCATTCTCACCTTTGTCATGAAAGACGAGTTTGCACGCATCTGGAAGTTCGTGGGCATCTCCAACCAGTCACTGGCGGCCATTACATGCTGGACCATCGCCATGTACCTTGGTCTCAGTGGGAAAAACCATCTTATGATGTCACTGCCGGCGGCCTTCCTCACCGCAGTATGCGTAACCTATATCCTGGCAGCCCCGCATTCGGGGGGAGGACTGGCCCTGCCACAGCGAGCCTCGGTGCTCATCGGTGCCGCCACCGCAGCTGCTGTCATGGCATTGTTCCTGTTAACCTTAAGAAAAAAGAGAGGGCCCGGCTAGAAGGTTTGAGATTGCCCGGGTGCGGGGAAAAGTACCGGCAACAAGGTTTGAGATTGCCCGGATGAAGGGAAAAAGCCGGCAAATATTATAGTCCCCGGTGAAAGTAAAAATCAGTGGTCAGTAAGTTTCTGCAGATGCCGTGACACCGGCGACAGTGCGGTCCTTAACAGGGATATCGCATTTCAGCTTTATCAGCTCCCTGCGGAAAAAGAAGAATGTTACCACAGCAGCCACCATATCAGAAACAGGGTTTGCTATCCAGACGCCGTTTACACCCCAGTACTCCGGCAGGATGATTATCAGTGGCAGCAGTACAATTATCTGGCGCAGCAGCGACAGGAACGTAGCCAGTTTCGCTTTGCCGATAGCCTGAAAGTAGTTTGATGCGATTATCTGAAAACCTACCACAGGAAGAACTGAACAATAGATTCGGAGTCCGATGATACCAGCGCTCCTCAGTTCCGGGCTGTCTGAATTGAAGATGTTGACTACGGTTCCGGGGATGAGCATACAGATCAGCCATCCGACGGTGGCCACAAGCGTGGCATACCTGATGGCCATCATCACTGCCTCTTTCACCCTGCAGAACAGGCCGGCGCCAAAATTGAATCCAATAATAGGCTGTATGGCCATGTTGATCGATATGATTGTCATCACCATCATCATTGTGGTGCTGTGCACGATGCCCATGGCCGCAACCGCGATGTCACCGCCGTACTTTATGAAGCTGGTATTCATTACCCCGATGACGATGCTGGCTGCGATATTCATTGCAAACGGGGCAAAGCCTATGGATATAATGTATTTAATAATGTACGGGTCGGGCCTGATATTAGCCACCACAAGCCTGGTGACGCTGTTCCGGCTGCGGAAGTGTACAAGGACCCATACAAAGAGGACTATCTGTGAGATTATCGTTGCCCACGCGGCACCCTCCACTCCCATATCGAATCCGAATATGAGTATCGGGTCAAGAATAATATTCAAACCGGCACTGACGAAGATGGAGTACATTGCTATCCGGGGGTTCCCTTCCGCCCTGATGATGTTATTGAGGGCGTAGCCGCCCATTGCAAACGGCACCCCCAGAAGGATGATATTGAAATAGTCCGAGGCATATTTGAGTGTATCCGGACCGGCCCCGAAGATCATAAGCACCTTATCGCGCACCAGAAAGCCCGTTACGGTAAGGGCCAACCCGATTACAACGGCGAGGAACAATGCATTGCCCAGGATCCTGTTTGCCCTTCCATAGTCCTTCTCACCCAGGCTCAGGGATATGCGCACGGCTGAACCCATACCCACAAGCATTCCGAAAGCCATGATTACAATCATCAATGGAAAGACTACGCTCAAGCCTGACAGCGCGAGTGCATCAACACCCTGTCCGATATAGATACGGTCAACAATATTATAGAGCACGTTTGCCATCATACTGGCAAACGCCGGAAGGAAGTACTTCCACATCAGCGTACCTATCTTCTCGTGCTCGAGGTCATTTACCTGCCGTGGATCAGCCATAATTACAAACAGTCCCACAAAGATGAGACGAATTATTGAGTTTTCACTAATTCAAGTGAAAGTCGGCAGTCCGCAATCGGCAGTCGGCAGTCTTGACTGAGGACTGTAGACTGAAGACTGTAGACTAAAAAAAATGCTGCCTCATTTCTGAAGCAGCATTTTTCTATTGATTTAAAAGCTTTTTTTTACATCATTCCCGGCATGCCGCCACCACCCATCCCTGGGTTTGGCATCGGGTTATCTTCCTTCTCCTCAACAACAACTGCCTCGGTGGTCAGGAACATACCTGCTATTGATGCAGCATTCTCGAGAGCTATCCTTGCAACCTTGGCCGGGTCAATGACACCTGCCTTAAAGAGGTTCTCAAATTTGTCAGTCTGTGCGTTGTAGCCAAAGTCGCCTTTGCCTTCGCGAACTTTCTGCACGATTACGGCACCTTCAAGACCTGCATTGATAACTATCTGACGAAGGGGCTCTTCAATTGCCCTTTTGACTATCTCAATACCGGTATTCTGGTCTTCGTTATCACCCTTGAGTTTGTCGAGCAAAGGAATTGCCCTGATATAAGCTACACCACCGCCGGGGATGATACCTTCTTCAATTGCGGCACGAGTTGCATGGAGTGCGTCATCAACGCGGTCTTTCTTCTCTTTCATCTCAACCTCTGATGCGGCGCCGATGTAAAGAACTGCCACACCGCCGGCAAGCTTGGCGAGCCTCTCCTGAAGCTTCTCCCTGTCATAATCCGATGTGGTGGCAGAGATCTGCTGCTTGATCTGGCCAACGCGGGCCTCGATCATAGATTTTTCACCTGCGCCGTTGACGATGGTGGTGTTCTCCTTGTTGACGGTCACTTTGTCAGCTACGCCAAGATCTGCCATTGTTGCATTCTCAAGCTTCATACCCCTCTCCTCGGAGATGACGGTTCCGCCTGTCAGAATGGCTATGTCTTCAAGCATCTCTTTCCTCCTGTCGCCAAAACCGGGTGCTTTCACGGCACACACTTTCAGTGAGCCTCTCAGACGGTTTACAACAAGGGTGGCAAGAGCTTCGCCTTCAACATCCTCTGCTATAATCATGAGGCCACGTCCGCTGCGGGCTGTCTCCTCAAGAACGGGCAGAAGATCTTTCATTGATGCTATCTTCTTGTCATGAATAAGGATGTATGGATTATCCATCTCAACTTCCATCTTGTCAGGATTGGTGACAAAATATGCTGAGATATAACCGCGGTCGAACTGCATTCCTTCAACAACCTCAACCTTAGTCTCGGTTCCTTTGGCTTCCTCAACTGTGATTACTCCTTCCTTCTTGACCTTGTCCATCGCGGTAGCGATGAGCTTGCCTATCTCTTCGTCATTATTGGCGGAGATGCGTGCAACCTGCTCGATTTTCTTAAGGTCGTCACCAACACTCTTCGACTGGCTTTTCAGGCTCGCAACAACCGCTGCAACTGCCTTGTCTATTCCTCTTTTGAGATCCATCGGGTTGGCACCGGCGGTGACGTTCTTCAGTCCTACGCTTATGATGCTCTGGGCAAGAACTGTGGCGGTTGTGGTACCGTCACCTGCTGTGTCTGAGGTTTTGGAAGCCACTTCCTTGACCATCTGTGCTCCCATATTCTGGTATGGATCAGAGAGTTCGATCTCCTTGGCCACGGTCACACCGTCCTTGGTTATCTGGGGTGCGCCAAATTTCTTCTCTAATACTACATTGCGTCCCTTGGGGCCGAGTGTCACCTTGACAGCATCTGCGAGACGGTCAACGCCTTCCTTCAGAAGGTTGCGTGCTTCGATATTGAATTTAATTTCCTTTGACATTGCTATGCTTATTTAAGGTTATTACGAAATATAGAGAACATCAGACTGTGAAAGAAGGAGATAGTCTGTGCCGTCGATATTCAGCTCCTGTCCGGAGTATTTTCCATAGAGAACGACGTCTCCTTTTTTGAGTTCCATCTCTTCATCCTTCTTGGGTGAGCCAACAAGAATCACGGTGCCTGCGCGTGGTTTTTCCTTTGCCGAGTCAGGGATAATGATACCGCTGGCGGTCTTCTCTTCTGCCTCCTGAGGCTTGATGAGAACTTTACCTGCCAGCACTTTTCCTTTTAATTGTGCCATTGCTATTAGTTTTATAGTTAAACAATATTATTTCCTGCCTGATGATTTCATAATCTATGCCAAATGGATTATGGTAAAAAAAAGTGTCAGTTCATGACAAACTGACACTTCAATATCTCTGTGGTGTCATTTTTATTCGTTACCACCGTCAGGCTGCTGCTCTTCCAGTGGAATCTGGGTAGGCAGGGTGGGGATAGCGCTTGGATCCTGAGCTCTTTCAATTGACTGCTTGATGACTGACTCTTTCTGGCCCTGGCCTCTCGGGATTGATGCCGTGGCAGCGAGACAGAGAACGAAGATTGCAGCACCGAGGGTCCAGGTTGATTTCTCGAGGAAGTCAGCCGTTTTGCGAACGCCCATCGACTGGCCGGCGGAGGTGAAATTGGCGGCCAGACCACCACCCTTGGAGTTCTGAACCAGTATCACCAGCACTACCAGAACACATACCAGGATAACCAGGATTGAAATAAAAATATAGATACCCATTGTTATATTATTTTATTAAATCTTTAATCTTTTCAATACGGCTCGCAAAGTAAGTACTTTTTTCCGGATATTGCAAAGAGAGCTTTTCATAAATATTTATTGCCTTTGTATAGTAGCCCTGTGAGACGTAAATCTTTGCCAGCGTTTCCGTTATGAATTTACCGGGTTCATCCGGAATCTCTTCCGAGAGATCATTTACCGGCTTGTACTCTTTCGGTGACATCCTCTCTATTGTCGGGCTGATCATGATGAACCGGTCAATCAGGTCCGTGGACGACAGTTCTTTCCGGGCATCCTCATGCTGTGCAACAGTATCCGGGAGCAGCTCGAGCAGCTCCTCGGTTTGAGGTTCAGGTTCACTTTCAGCATTGGCCGCAGTCTCCGGTTCAGCCTGATGTTCCGGCTCTATAACCGCGGTGAATTCATCCGGTTCAGTCTGAGGTTGCTGCTCAATAACCTCGGCGAATTGCTCCGGTTCGGGCTGAGGTTCGGGTTCAATCGCCGCGGTAAATTGCTCCGGTTCTGGCTGAGGTTCCGGCTCAACTACTGCGGTGAATTCCTCCGGTTCAGCATGATGTTGCTGCTCAATAACCTCGGCGAATTGCACCGGTTCAGCATGAGGTTGCGATTCAATAACCTCCGGCGGCTCCGGTGCCGGATTCTCCTCACTCCATGATTCAGGCAATTCCGCCTTCAGCTCCTTCAGTCGCGCCTCGATCTCGGCAATTAGTTCCTCCCTTGTGCGGAGATCAGCATTTGGATCAGCCGGCACCTCTGGTGCAGCTGCCTCCATTTCAGGAACAGACTCCGGTGCAGTTACTTCGGCGTCGGCTATGGACTCAGTTGAAGTTGCCTCTATAAGGAGTTCAGGTGCTTCTACTCCCGTTTCAGGAACAGCCTCTGGTGTTGTCAGCTCCGCCTCAAGGTCAGTAACCGGAGGATAGTCCTCCATGGTTGTCTCCTCAGGTGCCACGGATGTATCTAAATCCGTTTCCTCCGGCATCTCCGGTGGAACAACAATATTATCCGCTGTGACTTCCTCAGTCATTTCCGGCACAACAAACTCCGGTTCCGGTAAAGACTCTGCATCTGTATCTGAAGCGATGGCCTCCGGCTCTGGCTCAATTATATTTTCTTCTGCAGCGACTTCCGCCGTCTCCGGTACAAGATCCGCAACCATCTCCTGCTCAACAAACTCCGGCTCAGACACAGACTCAGCAACCGTATCCTCCTCAGCATTATTCTCTGCCGCTATTAGTTCCTCCGGCATTTCATTCACAACAGTCTCTGAATCAACGATCTCAGGCTCCGGTACAACCTCTGCAACCGTCTCCGGCTCAACTATATTTTCTTCCGTTGCGACTTCCTCATGCGACGGTACAGTCTCTGCCACCTCAACATGCTCATTTATAGCCGATTCCGCAATAGTTTCCTCAGGAGATTCCGAAACAGCTTCTGCCGGAGATACAGGCACAGCTTCCGCAACAGCTTCTGCCGGAGATACAGGAGTAGCTTCCACCGCAGCTTCTGCCGGAGATACAGGCACAGCTTCCGCAACAGCTTCTGCCGGCGTGTTGAACAGGTAGTGATACAATACCTCCCGGTCGTTCACTGAGAGAGCAGAAGCCTTCAGCTGTGAGTCAAACCTGATATCCGAATTCTCTTTTAAGCCCCTGAGGAGCAGCAGATGTGCCGAATGGAACCAGGGGAAGAGGGCTGTCAGCTCCCTCAGACCCTCAAGGTCACCCGGACCGGGAAGGTCAATGCCGGCAATGAAACGGTTGAATTCATTCCTGTTCATGAGCAGCTCTTACCAGTTGACAAATGCCCTGTTGAATATATCCTCTGTAAGCATCTTCACTATCTCCTCCGTCAGGCTGGCTTCAACCGCACTCAGGTCGAGCCCGCTGTCGTAATCCTGATACCTTGTGAACGATTGTTCGAAGCTGCTCTCCGCATCAAAGTTGTTCACATACCTTACCTTGACAGTGATCGAAAAGCGGTTGCTGGCAGCCTGCTCATCACTTCCCACCGTCAGGGGCTGAGTCCTGTAATCGGTAATCTCACCATCAAAGCTGAGATCGCCTCCCGACCCGATCATGTCAAGATTGGTCTGTGACTGACACATGTCAATCAGAGCATCGGTGACAACCTGATTCAGTCCCGGCTGTACAAGGCTAGCCCTGTTCTGGAATGTTGCCACACTGATTGTCTTTGCATCAACGGGTATCGAGGCGCCGGTAAAGGAGTACTTGACCTTTACCCCGCAACTGCCTGCAATGAGGAGCATGACCAGTGGCAATACTATCCGTACCATCTTACCCATCGAGACCGTATTCCTTTATTTTCCTGTAGAGGGTTCTCTCCGAGATACCCAGCTCCGCGGCAGCGAGTTTTCTCTTGCCGTTGTTCTTGTCGAGCGCCTTTTTTATCAGCTCCTTCTCCCTGTCGCTGAGCGATAGTGATTCTTCAATGACCTCCTCGGTATCCTCTATTGCCCTGTTCTCCCGGGCTGAACCATAGCTGACCTGTACAGGCTGCACAGGCTCATACACCTCTTTGCGTACAGCGCTGTCATTGAATAGGTTGCGTACCGCACGCGCACCGCTCTCGGTGAGGTTGTCCTGCTCACCTCCGGCAGCAAGAAGGTCATACACCAGGTTCTTGAGATCATGCATGTCGCTCTTCATGTCAAAGAGCACCTTGTAGAGTATCTCTCTCTCAGTATTAAAGCCTTTCCCATCAGCAGACCTGACGGGCACCGGAAGCCGACCGCTCTGAAAATCCGGCAGGTAATGCGACAACATGGCCGCATTGACCTCCCGCTCCTTCTCAATGACTGATATCTGTTCTGTTATGTTCTTCAACTGCCTGACGTTACCCGGCCAGTAATAGTTCAGGAGCATCTCCCTTGCCTGGCTGTCAGGCCTGATGGCCGGCATACGGTATCGCTCTGCGAAATCGACGGAGAACTTGCGGAAAAGGAGTATTATGTCTTCTCCCCTCTCGCGCAGCGGAGGTATGCGTACCGGAACAGTATTAAGCCTGTAGAAAAGATCCTCGCGAAACCTGCCTGAGGAGACCGCCTGAACAATATCCACATTCGTGGCTGTGATGACCCTGACATCGGTCTTCTGGGTCTTTGATGAACCAACCCTGATGAACTCGCCCGACTCCAGCACTCTAAGCAATCTCACCTGGGTGGAGAGAGGCAGTTCAGCCACCTCATCGAGGAAGATCGTTCCGCCATTGGCAACCTCAAAATAGCCTTTGCGACTGTCAGAGGCCCCTGTGAATGCACCCTTCTCGTGGCCGAAGAGCTCTGAATCAATCGTGCCCTCGGGTATGGCGCCGCAGTTGACGGCAATGTACGAACCATGCTTCCTGAGGCTGAAGGTATGGATCACCTGAGGGAAAACCTCTTTCCCGGTGCCGCTCTCACCGGTGATAAGCACAGAGAGGTCGGTGGGGGCTACCTGAACCGCTATGTCAATAGCCCTGTTCAATCCCTCGTGGTTGCCTATTATCCCAAACCGCTGTTTTACGCTCTGTAGCTCTTTCATCAAAATTCAATGAACTGCGAATTTACGACTTTTTTGGATTATGTTAATGCTGTTTTTTAGTAAATTGGAACCATGAAAAACACTCCCGTAACGCGGTTTACAGCGATTATTCCCGCACGTTTCGCCTCAACGCGTTTCCCGGGTAAACCCCTCGCAATGATAGGGGGTATTACAATGATCGAAAGGGTCTTCCGTCAGGCCTCAAAGGTGCTTGATGATGTCTGGGTGGCAACCGATGACGACCGTATCCGGGATACCGTTACCGGCTTCGGAGGCAGGGTCATAATGACCTCATCGTCTCACCGCAGCGGCACCGACCGGTGCGCTGAAGCTGCCGGTAAAATAACAGGAGGCAATGATACCGGTACAGTCATCATAAATATTCAGGGCGATGAACCCTTCATCAGGCCTGAGCAGATCAAGGCTCTCATGGAGTGTTTTACGGACAACAAGGTCAGTATCGGCACCCTGATCCGCCGGGTCACGCCCGGAGAGGATCTCTTCAATCCCGCGCAACCAAAGGTGGTAGTGTCAAAAAACATGGATGCAATCTTTTTCAGCCGGTCAGTGATACCCTTCTTCCGCGATGCCGATACCGGGGAGTGGAACAGCAGGCACGACTATTACAAGCACATAGGCCTTTACGGCTACCGAGCATCAACGCTGAGGGAGATTACCGCCCTGCCGCAGACTCCGCTGGAACTGGCCGAGAGCCTCGAGCAGCTTCGATGGATAGAGTATGGCTACGCTATCCGCTGCGCCGTCACACCCTGGGAAAGCATAGGTATCGACACCCCCGCCGATATTGAAAGAGCCGTGAAAGCACTCGGGGAGGAAACACTCTAAACTTTTATGTTCTCTCTTTGTTATACACTTTGAGTAAGTAACATTGAGAGAGATGAATGCAGGAAGCAGGACATACTCCATTAAGGACCTTGAGAACTTCTGTGGCATAAAAGCCCATACCATAAGAATGTGGGAGAAGCGCTACGGGATTCTTACGCCCGAAAGAAGCGATTCGAACATAAGACACTATACCGAAGAGGAGCTGAAAAAACTCATTACAGTTTCCATTCTCAACCGGAATGGAATGAAGATATCAAAAATAGCCCGGCTGAACGACAGCGAGCTGCTTCGGGAGGTTCTCAGAAACGGGAATGGAGATGAGACAAGTGACGGTACCTTCAGGCCGGGAGATCTGATAATGTCAGCTCTGCGGTTCAGCGAGGAGGAGTTCAGAGAGAAATTAAGCTTATTTGTCAGGGAAAAAGGCCTCACCGAAGCCTACCTGCAGGTATTCCATCCGCTGATGCAGAAGGCCAGGATACTCTGGCTCACCGATTGTATTTCAAAACCGCAGGAACAGTTTATCAGACATATTATCAGGACAATACTGATCTCTGAGGAGATGGTCATCGGCAATCCTGTCAACGGCCGCAGCGCTGCCATAATTAATCTCGGCCATACCGAGGGTGAGAACAACCTCGTGTTCCTCAAGTACCTCCTCAGGAAAAGAGGATATGACGTTGTTTACACCGAAGGAACCCTCTCAGCCGATGACATCAGGGGCATACACTCCGTCAGGCCCTTCGCCGTGCTGGCGGTAAACCTGCCCGCATCAGAACCTGATGATGAGGTAAGGGGCTTCTGTAATGAACTGGCAAAGGAGCTGGATCTGAAAAGAGTGCTTGTGCTGGGCAGGTATGACAGCAGCGGCTCCTGGAGCAACGGCAAAACAGAAGCTGTCTGCTCACCCGTCGGACTGACAGAATGGGCAGACAGCCTTTCATAATTCCCTGTGCTATTCTTCTTATTTTTTCGTGATCCTGACTACTATTGAGTCAGCAATCTGTAACGCAGTGGTCAGGGTACCCAAATCAGGGAACAAATCGCCTGTGGCGCCAGTCGGATGACCGTGCCCTGATGGCTGCAGGACATACCTTTCGCGCAGGTCATTCATATCAACCGTGCCTTCATAAATTACAGAGGGCTGTGCATTGAACAGGTAGTTTTTGTCACCCGGATACTTGTCATTGGTCCAGTATTCATTCCAGTCCCAGTTCTGATTGACTTCGAACATTACCTTTACCCTGCCCTCAAGAGGATTATCGGCTTTGGCTGACAACACAAAGCTGGTGGTGGGTGTGGCACCGCTGTAAGCATCGGCAACAGGATCAGCCTTGTCCGGCATGAACAGCCCGTCGGCAGCCTTGATACCCCTCTTGTGCGACCAGTAGGGAAGCGTCTGCGGGGCTCTTTTGGAGGCCTCAACCCATTTACCGTCTGCGTTGGAGCCATACCTGAAAACTCCTGTCGCAATTGCTTCAGGAACAAACAGGGTCTGTATATAACCGCCCTTATCATCCTCAAGCCAGACAGCCATCAGCGGATAATAAAGCGCAGGACCGCCGTAGAATTTCACCTCTATCTCCGGGCCGCTGCCGGCACTGTTGGTAACCACATCTGTAAAGGTCTGCCTCTGTGCCATTTTCGTGGCAGATGGTTTCGGCGAGCACCCGGCCAGCACTGCAATCAACAGAATTACTATGTATTTCATCGCATTCACTATTTTAGATTTCAATTATTATGCCGATGGTGGGAAGCACCGTTCCGGCTTCAGCATCAATATATTTCAGGAGATACCTCTCTGAATCGAGCGGGTTGACAAGCGGTGCCCCGTTGCTGTCGGTCTGCAACACGAGGATGTCAGGCTGGTCTGCCTTGAAGTTGTAGACGTTCTGTACGTCGAGGTACAGCATGAGCGACCATCTGTCAAAGTAGAACTGCTTGTCGATGCGCAGGTCAAGCTGACTGAACCCCTTCAGCCTCTCACTGTTGAAGCGGCTGTAATCGAGATACCCCTGCCCTGTCACGTTCCATGCATCAATATAAGTGGATTTGTCGGCGTCAAACGGAGTGTACGGTGCCCCGCCTACGTACCTCCACCGGAATCCGGCATCCCAGCTCTTGCCGATACTCTTTGTGGCGGTCACACTAATCAGGTGCCTGTTATCCCAGGCAGTGGGGATGTAACTGCCGTCCGTTCCCTCAAACTCGCTTCGCACGAAGGTGTAGGAGAAGACCATGTTCAGTCCCTCCAGATCCCTGGCCCGGCCCATCAGTTCAAAGCCGTAGGCTCTTCCGACAGAGGTTGAAACAAGGGCTTCGTTGCCAAAGACCCCGTATCCGGCACTCTTGGTTGAGAGCGGTACCTGGTCAGCCACGGAGAAGGGGTAATCGGAGTAGCTCTTGAAGAATCCCTCCAGGGTGAACTGCAGCCTCTCGTCAGGTATGAGTTCCACGCCTCCCACGATATGGTCGGCCGCAATATATTTAAGATCGTTGTCACGGTTGATATAGTTCCCGTCATTGTCCTTCAGTCCGAGGGCGGTATAGGGCGGAAGCTGGTAGTAGCGTCCGACGTTGAAGTTTAGGTTGACCTCGCCGTTCAGCGCCCATGAGGCTGACAGTCTGGGCGATAGCTGCGTCAGCGGATTGGACATCACCGGTGAGAAGGTGTTGGCATCTGTGCGGATCCCGAATGAGAGTCTCAGTCTCTCATCGATGAAGGCCCGGCTCAACTGACCGAAAGCGCCATATTTGAAGAAGACGAGGTTGGAATTGTAAAGCTCAGTTTCCAGACCGCCGCCGGTAAAGAACTGGCGGAAGGTGTCATTTCGGTAACGCGACATCTCCGTGCCTGCACCGTAACTCAGCCTGAACGAGTTGGGCCACACCACTGTACGCTCGTACCGCAGCCGGATGTCACCCTCACCACTGTTGTAATCCAGGATCTTGTTGCCAGGATCGGAGTCATCATTGTTCAGGTACTTATACTGGGTGTTGTTGAGGTAGTTACGGCTGAGAACAACCATGTCCGATCCGTTGGTCCGGAAATGCCTGTAGACGGCACCCACGGTATAGCTGTACTGCTCCTGCGTGGGTATGTAACCAAGGATGTAGCGCTGAAATTCCGTCTCATTGGCATCGAGGTTCAGCCTGAAATCGTCTTTAGCCCCTATACCCAGTACTGTGAGCTCATTCTTCTGGTCGAACTTCACCTTGTACTTGAACTGAAAATCGGTATAGGTCGGAAGGAACGGCAGCCCGATCACGCCGAACAGGAACTGGAGATATGACCTGCGAGCCGACACGATGAGCGAACTGCGCTCGCCCGCCGGGCCGTTGTAGGTAAGTCCCAGGTCAGAGGCGCCCACGGTTGCCCTTAGCGATCGCTTCTCCTTGTTTCCTTCAATCATTGAGAATTCCATGACCGAGCTCAGAGCATTGCCTCGTGAGGCGGGGAAGGCACCGGAGAGGAAATCGACCGATCTGACAAAGTCGACATTGATGATCCCTGTCGGACCGCCTGAAGATCCCTGGGTTGAAAAGTGGTTAAGATAAGGTATCTCCACATTGTCGATGAAGAACCTGTTCTCATTCGGTCCACCGCCCCTGACGATTACATCATTCCTGAATGCAGGAGTGGAGGCAACGCCGGGAAACGACTGAATCACGCGCGAGATGTCGCGGTTGCCGCCAGGGTTGAGTTCTATCTCCTGTATACTTATTATCCTTGCGGAGATGGGGCTCTCAACCGACTTGCGGAATGGAGAGGGCTTTACTATCACGTCAGCCACTTCAACCACGGTGGTCTCAAGCGGGATGACAAGGTTGACCTCGTTATTGTTTGTAACCATGACGCCTTCTGAGACATATGTTTTGTATCCGACCGATGAGATCCGAAGCTCCACGAATCCGGGATTGACTCCTGTAAAGCTAAAGTTGCCGTCAAAGTCGGTCATTGCGCCCGTGGTTGTATTCCAGATCACCACGCTTGCAAAGGGAACAGGTTCGTTTGTTGTTGCATCAACAACCTGTCCGCGAATTATTCCTCCCCCCTGCTGTGCTGACAGGTTTGAAGAAAGAATAGCCGCTAATAAGATTAAGGAATAACGTTTCATATTGTTAGGATTTCATGAAACAAAAACAAAGAAAATTTAAGTTTGTTCAAGTAGCGCAATTATTTTATATACAAAAGCCCCTGGAAATATTTCTCCTCTGATGAAAGGTTCATGAACGGCGCCCGGCTTTTAAGAGCGCTGATCCTTTCCAGCATAGCGGTTGCAAAGGGTGCAGTCTCCGCCGTTCCTCCGGATACCCGGTGAGCCATGGCGCGGGTGATCCTTGCCGCCTCGCTCCATAAACGGAGCACAGGACTTTCTATGAAGACCTGGCTGAATTTCTCCCAGACAAAGTCGATGGCTGTCTCCGAAGGATGAACCATATCGGAAGCATAGAACCTGTAATCGCGCAGCTCATCCATGAACAGTTCATATGCCGGAAAGTACCCTGCAACTGAGGGATGTGACAGCAGGTCCTCCACTGCCAGAAGCAGGTGAGCCTTGCTGAGCTGGTTGGCATGGGCGCCATCGGACAGGTGGCGGACGGGGCTTACGGTGAACCACACTTTCAACCCGGGATTAACCTCTGCCAGGCGGTCGAGGGTCGCCCTCCAACGTATTGAGATTTCAGTCCATGTTGCCTGTCTTCGTTCAAAGAGCGAGGAGGGCAGTTTATGGCAGTTGGCGACAATGTTGCCGCTCTCACGCAATGTAAACACATTGGATGTCCCGAAGGTGACAAACAGAAAAGAGACCTCTCTCAGAAATGCTGATGCGGAAATGCTGACATCATTGAGCCTGCTGATGAGTTCATCCTTTTTCCAGGATGAAAATGAGGTGTGATGATCAAGACTCAGGTAACGGTCGGTATGCAGATAAATGTCTTTCTCGTCATAAATATAGGACGACGCAAACCTGTCAAGAGCCCCTGCCACTGAGAAAGGATTGAAAAGGGTTCCGTGAGGATTTGTCATCACCTTCAGCTTTCCGGATGCCATGCGATACCCGATCTCACCGGCAAAACATGACCCGAGGAACATCACAGGGGTTGAAAAGCTGATCCGGTCAGCTGAAGAGGGAAGGGAGACCTCTGTCCGGAGTTCCATAGTATTTGTTATAATAAGGTATCAATCCACTCGATTATAAATTCAAAATGATCATCCTTCAGCAGGTCATTATGCAGCTCATGGTAACCACCCTCCCAGAGTTTCAGTGTTGCATGCGGGGCTGTCTCTGCTACCTGTACCGAGCCCGACGGGGAGGTTATCTGGTCATCGCGCCCGTGAGCGAGAAGTATCGGCACGCTGATCTCTGAGGCACGGCTCAGCGTCTCTGCGGCGGCATCAGTCATCCATCCGAAGAGTCCGGCTGAGATACGGGAATGCACAAGCGGATCAGAGGTGTAGGCTTTTATCACCTCAGGATCCCGCGACAGGTATTCGGTCATTAATCCCGACGGCTGTGTCATGCCCGGTATAAGTTTCTTTGCAATGTCTGCGATGAGCATCTTCACCCCTGCAGGCGTAACTGACAGGTTGACCCACGGAGAGGTTATGATGGCACCTTTCACCGGTGGCCGGCGTCTGATAAGGTAATTCAGGACGACGCCCCCGCCGAGACTGTGGCCGTAGATGAAAAGGGGCACCCCGGGAAATTCGGAAGCAAGGCTCCGTATCAGAGTGTCAATTGTGTCATAGACCTTCTCCGGCGACGGAATCACTCCCCTCCTGCCTTCAGAAAGGCCGTGACCGGGGAGATCAAAAGAGCGCACGGTCACCCCTCTCTCATTGAACCTGGCAGCCCAGCCTGTATACCTTCCGGAATGCTCTCCCAGTCCGTGCACCAGCAAAATCAAAGCTTTTGGCGTTTCCAAAGTATCAAAACCGTACAGTGCAGTCTTTCCTGATGGGTAATCTTTTATCTCCATAAGATCTTTTTTGTAAAGATAATTAAAAGTCAGGCAGTGGGCAGCAGGCAGTAGTCCAGTCTTCAGTCAGCAGTCAAAAGTCGGCAGTCATTTCGGGCAGCAGGCAGTAGTGAAAATTAAGAATTAAGAATTAAGAATTAAGAATTAATAATCAGATACTTAGATCACAGGACCGCACGACTGCAAGACCGCAAGACCGTCCCGACATCGGTCGGGATCTTCGCTTCGCTCCGACAAGACCGCAAGACCGTCCCGACATCGGTCGGGATCTTCGCTTCGCTCCGACAAGACCGCAAGACCGCAAGACCGCATGACCGCATGACCGTCCCGACATCGGTCGGGATCTTCGCTTCGCTCCGACAAGACCGCAAGACTGCAAGACCGCATGACCGCATGACCGTCCCGACATCGGTCGGGATCTTCGCTTCGCTCCGACAAGACCGCATGACCGTCCCGACATCGGTCGGGATCTTCGCTTCGCTCCGACAAGACCGCAAGACAACAAGACCTTCAGACCTCAGATTGAGGCTCCGCCCTTTCGCGGAGACGAAATCCCGATAACGAAGTGTATCGGGACCTTTGGACTTTGGCCTTTCGACTTTACGGACTTTCGACTTTATGGACTTTACTGACTTTACAGACTTTATGGACTTTACGAAAGCAACGAAAACAGAATAATACCTGTATATCTTAATTTAGACGATATCCATTTATCAGCCTGTTTTTATGAGAATTACTCTTTAGAAATTAACTCAAAACTGACCAAAATAACATATTTTAAGATATTCGGATTTGGATATCCGTATTTTGTGTTTAACTTTGTATCAACATAATAAAAAACAAGTGATATGACTGCACAGGAATTCACCACAAGCATAATAGATCTGAAGGGCAATCTTCAGAAGTACGCCCTCAGTCTCACACTCGACCGCGATAACGCCCTTGACCTCGTTCAGGATACGTTTTTGAAAGCCATACAGAACCAGGACAAGTTTGTGGATGCCACAAACCTGAAAGCCTGGGTCTTCACGATAATGAAAAACACCTTCATCAACAACTACCGTCGCAAGATGAGGGAAAATACAATGATGGACGGCACCCAGGAGCTCTATTACATCAATCTCCCTTCAGACAAGGGCAGCATCTCTCCTGAGTCGGCTTATGCCGGGGACGAGATAGAGAAGGCTATCGATGCACTGCACGACGATTACCGCCTCCCCTTCCGGATGCATGTTGACGGATTCAAATACGAAGAGATAGCTGAGAATCTCAATCTCAAGCTGGGTACGGTGAAGAGTCGTATCTTCTTTGCCCGTCAGAAACTGATGAGCGTTCTTAAAGATTACAACGGTTAGGTTTAATTAGTGGTCAACAATCCGGGCTGTCGGGAATATCATTTCCTGACAGCCTTTGTTTTTACCTGATCCGCCCCGGTAAATGTAACCACAGGTTAAAATTCCTGCAGACTTTTAAATAGCGGCAGACTTTTTGCCATTCTTCCGCGGAACACACTTTTTAAATACCTTTATTAAAAATTCACAACCATGAAAAAGTATTTTTTTGTTACACTTTTTGCCATAATGCTCTCTGCAACCCTACTCGAGGGCCAGGAGAAGTACATCACCAGTACTGTCAGCCATGTGACGGTCTTCAGGCAGGGAGCCCAGCTCTCCGGAGATCTCCCGATATCGGTACAGGCAGGGACCGTCGAATTTGTTGCCGGCGGACTTTCACCTTACATTGATCCCAACAGCATTCAGGTCAGAGGCGAGGGCGAATTCATGATCATGGGTGTTTCTCACAGGAACAACTACCTCGAAAACCCGGCTGAGAGCACTGTCATCAAAGGGCTGCGCGACAAGATTGATGCTCTGGAGGTGAAAATCGAGGACGAAAAGACCGCGGTGGAGATACTTCAGGAGAAGGAGCTCTTTCTCAAGTCGAACTATGATGTTGTCACGAACAAGTCGGCAATCACCCCCGAACAGCTGAGGGCGCTGCTTGAGATCTACTCCGCAAATATGGAAGCGGTAAAGACAGCCCTCCTCAAAAAGAAAAGGATCATAGCTGCCTACCAGGAAGAGAAGCAGCAGCTGGAGAAACAGCTTGCCGGCACCCTTGACAAATCAAAGATGCCCACCGGAGAGATTGTTGTGACTGTCAGCGCCACCAAACCTTCCACAGGCAAGCTTAAGCTTTCATATGTTGTAATGAATGCAGGCTGGCATCCGTCATATGACATCAGGGTTGACGACATCACTGATCCGGCATCAATAATATACAGGGCCAATATATGGCAGAACAGCGGCATCGACTGGAAGGATGTGAAGGTTAGTCTTTCAAACGCCTCTCCCATGACTGCCGGAGCGCTGCCCACACTGGATCCGTGGTTCATCGACATCTACAAACCCTTTGCGTACCACCAGCTGAACGAGGTTGTAGTGATCAGGGGTTCCAAATCCATGCCTACAGCCCGTGAGGCCAGGGCTGAGGATGCAATGGTGATGGAAGAGAGTGCCCCTCTGCCGGTCACCGTCAACGAGTCGAATATCAGCTTCAGCTTTGATATAAATGTGTCGCAGACTATACTGACTGATGGGAAGCCTGTGACAGTAGAGCTTCAGAGGCTCACCGTGCCTGCCTCATACAGCTATGCCGTCACGCCGAAACTTGCCAGCACAGCCTACCTGATGGGATATATCACAGGCTGGGAGAAGTATAACCTCCTGCCCGGAGAGTCGAACATCTACTTCAGCAACACCTTTACAGGCAAAGGCTATATCAACACGGCGGAGCTGACTGACACCCTCCCGGTGTCGCTTGGTGCCGACAACAACATAACTGTCAAACGAGATCGCAGGACCGATTTCACCTCACAGAAGCTCATCGGGTCAAACAGGGTTGAGACACTCTCGTTCCTGATCTCCGTGCGCAACAACAAGAGCCGGGCAGTGACTGTCAAACTGCGTGACCAGATCCCGCTGTCGCAAAACAGCCAGGTCACCGTTGAGGCTCTCGAGCTTTCAGGAGGAAAACTCGACGCTGTCACCGGTGAAATCACCTGGGACCTGACAGTAGAGCCACGTGAAACAAAGGAGATAATCCTTACATACAGCGTGAAATATCCGAAAAACGAAAAAGTTATGCTTGAGTAACAGGCACTTAAGGCAAGCTAACAGGCGAGGTTATGAACAGCTGTTCATAACCTCGCTTCATTTAGGATATAACACTGACTTGTAATGCTTTACATATGTTCATAAACCTGTGCGATTCATGTTACTTTCTTCATTGCAGAATTACCCCTAAAAACTTGACATGGGGCCCTTAATAAGTTATATTTGTAAAACCATGTGAGCGATAAAGGGTCGCTCTGAGGTAAGAAGGTTCTTTCGAATGGTTTAATTATCAATCTGAAACTACATCAGACTTCAGAGTCTCACGCTGAACGACTACGGTCCGGAAGCGTCTGCCACGGGTGCAGGCTGAGAAGCCTTCCCATCCTGGCAGTCTGACGGGGCAATCATCAGACGGTGTAACAACCGCGAGAAGAGAGCAACACAAATGCAATGCAGAAAGCTAATAAAGCAGCAAATGTGTCCGTCATGAGAGTGGATCATCATGCCAACCGAACCGGCGAGGATAGGGTGGAGATGATCCGGGCATGACAGCAGCTGTCCCTTCGGGGAGTGTCAGGCCTCAGGGGTTCATGACTTCGCGTCCCGGTATGCAATCCGAAATCACCGCAAGGTGATGGAAGTGACCAGAAAAGACACCGAAACAAGGCAAGCAGCACGCCGCAAGGCGAGCATCGACAGGCCGCGAAAAGGGAGAAGTCGACAGAGATGAACCGGTCGTAATAACAGTAGCATGGCGCCAGTGACGGTCATGGCTGTCACTCGTCGGAATGGGAACATATACGTAAGTATGGTTCCCATTCGTGTTTTATACCCCTGCCATCAAAAAAAAGGAGGCCTAACGCCCCCTGATAACTCCCCTGGCCGAATTCTTTATGAAACTGAGAATGTGATCACGCTCAGGCGTAGCAGCAAATGCCGATTCAATATATTCCAGCGCCCTGCTGCCGTTCATCCCCATATTGTAATAAGCCCGGTAGATCTCATGCAGCTCGTGCATCTTCTCCTTGCTGAATCCTCTCCGCTCAAGACCCACGGTGTTCAGTCCCATGAACGCCAGCGGATCCCTGTCGGCCTTGATGTAAGGCGGCACGTCAATGCGGACCTTGGCACCTCCTCCGATTATTGTATGAGCGCCAATGTGCACAAACTGGTGCACCATTGATCCCCCTCCCATCGTTACCCAGTCGCCCAGCACTACCTCCCCGGCTATCCCTGACAGCGCAACCATGATCACGTTGTTGCCCAGATGACAGTCATGAGCCACATGCACATAGGCCATCAGAAGACAGTTTTTACCGATTGTGGTCATGCCCCTGGCGCGGGTGCCCCTGTTCAGTGTCGCAAACTCCCTGACAGTGGTGTTGTCTCCTATCTCCAGGATGGTCTCCTCGCCGCTGAACTTCAGGTCCTGAGGTATTGCCGAGATCGACGCGCCGTTGAAGATGCGGCAGTTTTTGCCGATCCGTGCACCGTCATAAATGACTGCCCCGGACCCTATCCAGGTGCCGTCACCTATCACAACATCACCGTGTATGACTGCAAACGGCTCTACCGTTACCCCGTTACCCAGTTGTGCGCCCGGATCAATATGTGCCAATGAAGATATCATATCGCTTTATTTGTTCTTTACAACCTGCGCAGTCATCTCTCCCTCAGCCACCAGCTTCTCCCCCACAAATGCCTGGGCATACATAATCACAATGCCTCTCCTCATCGGTTCTGTGAGATCACATCTTACTACAATAGTGTCTCCCGGAATGACCTTATGCTTGAACTTCATCCGGTCGATCTTCAGGAAGTATGTCGAGTATTTCTCCGGCTCATCCACGTTGTTAAGGACCAGTATTCCTCCAATCTGTGCCATTGTCTCCACCAGCAGTACCCCCGGGAAGACATGCTCCTGCTCAAAATGCCCCTGGAAGAAGGCTTCGTTGTAGGTTGTGTTCTTAATGCCGATGATGTGGGTGGGGGTAATCTCAAGTATACGGTCCACCATAAGGAACGGGAACCGGTGCGGCAGCAGCTGCTTGATCCTCTGGATATCCATCAGCGCCGGCTTGGTTGTATCAAGAAGGGGTATCTCCTTCTTGGTTGTCTGTCTCTTGATCTGCTGCCTGATCATCCGTGCCAGCCTCGTGTTGGAGTAATGGCCCGGTCGGGTCGCCACCACCTTGCCCTTGATGGGTTGTCCCACCAGCGACAGGTCTCCTATCAGGTCAAGCAGTTTGTGCCTCGCCGGCTCATTCGGGTAACGAAGCTTGGTGTTATTAAGTACCCCGGCATGATGCTCAGTGATCCCGGGCTTGTTGAATATCTTCGCAATGCGATCTATCTCCTCCTGCTCAACCTCACGCTCAAGGATCACCACAGCGTTCTCCAGATCGCCCCCCTTGATCAGCCCCATACGGAACAGCGGCTCAAGCTCATGGAAGAAGACGAAGGTGCGACTGCCTGCTATCTCCGCCTCAAAATCGTCAATCTGATCAAGGATGGCATACTGGTTGCCAAGTATCTTCGAGTTGTAGTCTATGAGAACATGGGCACTGAAGTGGTCATCAGGATAAACTATAAGGTCAACCCCGTGCTCTTCGTCGGAGAAGGTGATCTTCTCCTTTATCACGTAATAATTGCGATCCTCACCAAGTTCAACTGTGCCGACCGATTTAATTGCCTCAACGAACATACGTGAGCTGCCTCCCATTATCGGCGCTTCAGGACCGTTTATCTCAATGAGGGCGTTATCTATACGTAATCCTG
>Ga0209467_1001129_pt1 | contig 25537 bp, 23 predicted proteins | sample Higcelwee11metaG_FD_187175 | JGI IMG/M metagenome (GOLD analysis project Ga0209467, IMG submission 187175) | Freshwater pond sediment microbial communities from the University of Edinburgh, under environmental carbon perturbations - High... | ecosystem: Environmental > Aquatic > Freshwater >... | reverse complement strand
CGGCTTGCTTGGGATGGGTAAGGTAACCGAAAAAGGGTCGGAAGATTATGAACTCGTGAATGCCGGTAAGAAATATGTCACTGCCATCGCCGGTGCGTCATATTTTCATCATGCCGACAGCTTTGCGATGATCCGCGGAGGACATATCGATATATGTGTTCTTGGAGCATACCAGGTTTCAGAGGAGGGCGATATTGCAAACTGGTCAACCGGAGATGCAAACGATGTGCCGGCTGTTGGCGGTGCAATGGACCTGGTTGCGGGTGTTAAAACCATATATGTCATTACCCAGCATTGCACTAAAACAGGAGAACCGAAAATCGTGAAACAATGCACCTATCCCCTTACCGGTAAAAAAGTCGTAAACAGGATCTATACAAACTTTGCAATCATAGACGTCACAGAAAAGGGTCTTTTTGTAAAGGAGCTTGCGCCGGGAATTACTTTTGAATTTTTGCAGGAAAACACCGGAGCCACGTTGCTCCGGAAATCTTAAAAAGGCCATTATGTCAGAAAACAGGAACAGCGAAGAGATTTACAGGCAGGCATGCGAGGTGATAACGGGTGGTGTTAGCAGAAACACCGTATTTCGCAAGCCATTCCCTCATTATGCAGATAAAGCTTCAGGGTGCTACATAACCGATATTGACGGCACTGAGCGTATTGATTTTGCAAATAACATGGCCGCACTCATACACGGACATGCACACCCGGCAATAATTAAGGCTGTCACCGGGCAGCTTCAGAAGGGGACTGCCTATACTCTGGCCTCTGAAATCGAAGTTGCTTTCGCCCAGCTCTTATCTAAACGGGTTAAGGGATTTGAAAAAATCAGGTTTGTCAACTCAGGCACAGAGGCCGTCATGGCAATGATAAAGGCATCAAGAGCCTTTACAGGTCGCCCGAAAATTGCAAAAGCCGAAGGTACTTATCATGGTACCTATGATTTTGCCGAAGTCAGTCAGACGGCAAATCCATCGAACTGGGGCGATATAGACAATCCTGCCAGCGTCCCCCTGGTCTTCGGCACCCCGAAAGGAGTCCTTGATGATGTGGTCATCTTCCCTTTTAATGACGTTGAAAGAACCATAGCCATATTAGACAGGCATGCCGACCAGATTGCCTGTGTCGTGGTTGACCCTGTTCCGCACAGGGTCGGGCTCATCCCCGGCACAAACGAATTTATTGAAGCTCTTTATAAATGGACACGGAAAAACGGGGCTTTACTTGTATTCGATGAAGTAGTTACATTCAGGGTTAATTACGGAGGTGCACAGGAGAATTATACTGTAAGTCCCGATATCACAGCCCTGGGGAAAATAATCGGAGGAGGATTTCCGGTAGGAGCTATCGCAGGCAGGTCAGATGTAATGAAGGTTCTGGATCCCCGGGAAGCCAATGTGAGGTTTCCACACTCAGGAACTTTTTCTGCCAATCCCGTGACAATGACAGCCGGTTTTGTAGCAATGGATCTGTTTGACCAGGAGGCGGTTTTAAAACTGAATGCCCTGACAAACAGTGCCGTCAACCAGGTTAAGGAGGTTATCAGGATTGCTGATGTTCCGGTTTCCGTTACAGGCGCCGGTTCAATGTTTCGCTTCCACCTGACAGCAACACCGCCAACAACTTATCGCGAGGCTTATCAGACAAAAGAGACCCTTTCCGTTCTTAATGAGCTTCTCGACTTCTTGTATTTCAATGAAAAGATACTGATGATAAATACTTTTTCCTGTATGTTTTCAACTGTATTGACTCAAAAAGAAACAGACAGACTCTGTGAAGGGTTATTACGCGCCTTTAATGCATTGAAACCGAAGATTGACAGTATACAAAAAAAGTAATATCATGCACGAAGTTTATATATGCGATGCAATACGTACGCCCATAGGGAAGTACGGCGGTGCTCTCTCTTCGGTAAGAACGGATGATCTGGCGGCGATACCGTTAAGAATGTTGATGGAGCGGAATCCGGAGATTAACTGGCTCGAAACGGATGATGTTATCCTGGGCTGCGCCAACCAGGCAGGAGAAGACAACAGGAATGTTGCCCGGATGGCCCTTTTATTAGCAGGATATTCTGAATCTGTTTCAGGTGTTACAATAAACCGTCTGTGCGGATCCGGGATGGATGCCATTGGCACTGCAGCAAGAGCAATCAGGTCCGGCGAAGCACACCTGATAATCGCCGGTGGCGTTGAAAGCATGTCAAGAGCTCCGTTTGTAATGGGTAAGGCAGCCGAAGCCTTTTCAAGGGCGGCAGAGATATTTGATACAACAATCGGATGGCGGTTTGTAAATAAGGAGTTCAAAAAAAGGTTCGGCACTGACTCAATGATTGAGACGGCGGAGAACATTGCATCAGAGTACAATATCAGTCGTGAGGAACAGGATATGTTTGCTCATCACAGTCAGGAGAAGGCAGCCGATGCGCAGGCGAAGGGTTATTTTGCAGAGGAGATTGTACCGGTCGTTATAACCAGGTCTAAAGGCGAAAGCATTACTGCAGATAAAGACGAACACCCAAAACTGACTTCGCTGGAAAAACTGTCTTCCCTGAAGCCCGTTGTCAATGAAAACGGGACAGTCACTGCAGGGAACTCTTCGGGTATAAACGATGGTGCAGCAGCATTGATAATTGCCTCAGAATATGCCATTAAGAAATTCAATCTGAAGCCCAGGGCAAAGATTCTCGGGGTACAGACGGCCGGTGTGCCACCCCGCATAATGGGGATGGGGCCTGTCCCTGCTTCGAATAAGTTGCTGAACCGCCTGGGATTGACATTAAACGACATTGATATTATCGAGCTTAATGAAGCCTTTGCAGCGCAGGCGTTGGGTTGCATGCGTGAACTCGGGTTAGAGATGAACGACCCGAGGATTAATCCGCTTGGAGGCGCAATAGCCATTGGCCATCCGTTAGGCATGTCAGGCGCAAGAATTGTGACTACCGCATATTATCAGCTACAGCGTTCATCCGCAAAAAAAGCGCTTTGCACGATGTGTATCGGTGTTGGTCAGGGTATATCAATCATACTGGAAAAGGTCTGATATTTCATTTTCACCTACTTGTTATAAATCCAAAATTATCTTGCCCTTCATGATTGTGACATTCCCGTGAACATGGTAATGATAGCCTTAATCTATTTCTGAGAACGAGCGCATCACTTAATAAGGTGATGTATATGGACCGTACCGTCACCTTTCTTTAGGAGAAAGAGGAATGGATTTGCTCCAACCTTATACGGTTTAGCATGAGTCCAGCCATCTGACCAGTCGCGCTCATCTATTTTTGCTCCTACGCTCCCGTTGTCATTCATCCTGTGAATATGGACGATTCCGCCGCTCTCCTTCAACAGGAACAGGCAAGTGTTACCCCCGATCTCATAGAATTCTGCTGTGGTCCAACCTCCTGTCCAGTCATACTGGGCAACCCTTGCTCCAACTGTACCGTCATTAATCAGTTTTATGAATATGGACAGATCCGTCACAGAACAGATGGCCTCTGGCCTATCTCAGCAAGCAGTTTTTCCTGGGTGTCTTCGGCAGTAATGTAGGAAACGCCAAATCTTATCATCCTGAAGGGTTTATCCTTACATATCAGCTTGAATTGCTCATGATGTGTCTTCCCCGTCTCTGAAAACTCAACAACAGGCATATCATCTTCAGTTGCACTAATTATTGCATATCCGTTATCTGCACCGGCAGAGGTCTTAAACTTCACTCATAATATGCAATAATCTTACCATCAAGTGCATAAATGGGATTTATTATATCAATTAGCGCGGCTTTATAACCGGGAAGCTCCTTAAAGGATATAAGAAGCTCCTGTGCAATTCTTCTTACCAAAGTATCGTCAATTCGCTTTGAAAGCTGATCTAATCTGATTACAGGTCTTGGTCTGGGCATTGTAGTTCCTCCTATTTTGTTTGGTTATTTAAAAAACGTTACTCGTTTGCATGTCAAATTATTAACTGGCCAGAAATGGTCAGGGATTAATGAACCATTTCTTGTTCTCAAATTTTTTAAGATCCTTCTTCAGTTGCGTACTTTTAGACGAGGCAGAATCGAGAGAGGATCTGACTGTACCTATTTTTGTTCGGATATTATCAAACTGCTCATCAATCTGTCTGGCCAGCTCAACTCTCTGAACAGCATCGGCATGGAAAGCTGGACCAGCTTGTTTGTACCTGTAAAATGTAGTCTGAAGGCTGTCAAGGTCTTCCTGCAACTCACTGTTTGCAGATTTTAATGAGTCGAGAGTCTGCTGAAGCTCCTGAACCTGTTTGTTGGTTGTGTTAATCAGGAGCTTAAATTCACCCCATTCAATACTGACTGTCCCAAGGACTGGCAGTGCAACAAAAATGAACCCTGCAAGGATAAATCCCGCCGTCTTCATGTTCAGTTCCCCGGTCTTGCCAAGTACTTTTATACAACCGGTAATTACGATTACAGCTCCTAGTATTCCCGAAAGGATAAAAATTGCAACAAGTTTTGTGTCCATAACAATTCCAGAAAAGAATCTAACCTATGAACCACTGCCAATGAAGGCCAAATTTTGCGCCCACCGAAGGGCCGGATCAGGAATCTAAGTTCAACCCTGGGAAACCGGTTGTCAATCACCCTTTTAGGTGATTCCCATAAGGTGAGGTTGTGTTGATTTCATTTAAAATCCCTTCGTTGATAGCTTTCTGAACAAGGTGTGGGGAGTTCCGGGCAGAGAATTTATTGAAAAGGTGGTGGCGGTGTGACTTGACCGTCTCTTCAGATATGAAAAGCCTGCCCGCAATCTCCTTGGTGGAGAAGCCCTGGGAGATGAGATCAAGAACCTCCCTCTCTCTTGTCGTAACAAGTCTATTCATACTTTTTGAAGAACAGACAATGTTTGCAAAATCTAAACCTTTTCAGCCTTCACGTCATGATCGTTCAGGAGGCAAAGTGATAAAAATTAAACCCATACAGACATTCACTGTCACAAATTTAAACCATTAAGAATCAGAAGTCAAGTTTATTTTTAACCTTGCATGGAGGATGTAACCAATGAATATCAAGATTAAACATTCTTAGTAATTTAGTGTTCAATATAAAACGACATGCCAACCCGTATCGCCCTTCTTCGCAGTGTAAATGTCCTGGGCAAAAACATGATCAAGATGCCGGAACTTGTCCTGGCTTTTGAAAAAGCCGGATTCAAACAAGTCAGGACGTATATCCAGAGCGGAAATGTAGTCTTCGAGACCGAAGAAGCCTCCGGTGATGTCCTGTCGGAGAAGATCAGGGATCTGATCACCAAACAATTCGGGCTGACCATCCAGGCGGTTGTCATTTCTCCCCGGGAGCTGGCTGACATCGTCTCACAGAACCCCTTCGCGAAGAAGCCGGGCATTGACCTCAGCAGGCAGCATGTTACTTTCCTTGACAGGGAAGCTGACTTTGAAAAGGCAGAAGAACTGCTATCATACAACTATCCGCCCGATGAGATCATAATAGGGTCCAGGGTTGTCTATGTACACTGTCCCGAAGGTTACGGCCGCACGAAGTACCACAATAACTTTATTGAGAAGAAACTTTCCGCCAATGCCACATCCAGGAACTGGAACACCTGCCAGACGCTTCTGGCGATGTCAATATTATCTTACAAATCAGTTAATTGATGGAGAATAAATACTGACAGCATTCTAGTTAGTCCCTATTAAAACTACCAGACACCTTTGTTGGATTAGTCCTCCTTCTTTATATAAAACCTAGAACATGAATGGCCGGTCATAAAGTCTTGCTTCGGCTGATCTTGGACCATATGTATTCATAACCGGTGTAGATTCCGGACGTGAATTACTCTTTAAAGCGTGATGATACTTTAGATAAGAGTCATGGAAACCATCCGTCCCCCAGGCATTTACAAGGTTATAGGTAAAGTAACTATATACCTTACCCGCTGGGGTGGTTTGAGAATCCATGCATGCAGAAAGGGACACTACGGAACATAATAGCTGAACATTCTCATTGTTCCCGATTACATTCTTAATAGCATCATAAAGATCTTGGTGGTCCTTAATTATCTCACTCATACTCCAATAATCGACTTGTTTCTTATTTTTCTCAGTTGGAATTTCATCAGAGTATAGGTCAGAGAAAAGTGCAACAATATCGTCATTAGCTTCTTTTCTGCCTTTACGGAGTACTTGACCTTTTTTGGGCTCTGATTTCTTGGGTTCCGGCAGACTCGCATATTTGAGCTTTTGACCAGCCAGAGCTTTAGAAATGCTATCTGCGGATATGGATTTAAGAGCATTCTCACTAAACCCGGAAGCAGTTGCCGATGAATCTTCCTTTAAAGATGTTCTTATTTGTTCCTCATGTCTTGATTTCTCTTCATTCATTTCCACAAGTGCCTTAGTAACAGTTCCACTGTGACAGCTATCATATACCATATGGACACGAACGCCTGCCCTAAATTGGCTAAGCAGAGCATATACCTCATCATCTATGAGCATTCGATCATAGAACAACAGTGTTTCATCAAGGTTGTCATCTTCTTCATCAGAAGAAGAATTCGCAATCTGCGAACCATGACCTGAAAATGTTACTAAAAGCGCATCCCCGTCGAATAAATCCTTAATGGCATTTCTCATAAACCCAGTGAATTTGGTAACAGTTGCATCTTCATTCTCAAGTGTCACAGCATCATAGCCAATACTTTGTGCTAAATCACGCATTTTTCTGGCATCATTGACACAACTACATAGTTCCAGACTTGTGGCATTCTTATAATGATTAGGATCAAATTTATCTACACCAATATGAATACTCAATCCGCGTGACTTTCTCACTATCTCTTCGCTATATAATGAATCCAGTTGTGTCAATGTCTGCCGTCCGACCATCCCGTCAGCAATAAGTCCATAATCCCGCTGGAAGGCTTCCACGGCTTCATAAGTACGTAAGCCATAGTAACCATCGATTTCCGCATTAGCGAGATATCCTCGATTAAGATCTGACAGTGCAGACTGGATTGCTATAACTGCACCTCTGTGTAGTTCACCACGCGCAATTGGACGTTCATTAGTTAAAACGGCTTCCAATCGTTCTCTGCAATCCTTCGTGGGAATTTTTGTAAAACGGTTTGATGTTAACATAATGCTTTTTTTAGAATTTATTTTACCAATTGTAGGTTATATTAGGGTTAGGTGAGTATGGAATCTTTTTACAACCAAACCCTGCGACATAAATCTGGCTCGGCAAGGAAACATTTTCTGTTGTGGATGTAGGTTCTAATTTCTCTCCTAATAAATGTGCCTGTGCCACGAGATAGCGTAGTTTCAGGTTTGTAGAATTGATCCTCTTCACTGTTCCATAGTCTAAGGTTTTAAAATTTGCATTACTAGATGTTCGATTTTTGACAACTGTGGCTGGACGGGATGTCATTCTTGTACTCAAATTCAAGTTTGTACGATGTGCCCTGGGAGTATTCACTGCAATAGATTGGACCCCCTTACTGGGGCTGGATTCGCAAGATAACTTACCCAATATGATGGGTTTTGAGGCTCCTGCTTTAAGGATCTGGTTAGCAGCGAGTTGATGGATGGCAGTTTGTGGCCTGGGTTTGCATGGTTGCACATTAGTATTGGACTGCACATTCTTAACACTAACAAGATAAACCGCTTCTACATATGCGGGTAGTAGCCCATCGGAACCATTCCCTTTTGAGACGAATGAAGCCTCGTCAGGAAGCTTCCAATCATCTGCATTATAAAGAGATGGAGTGAACCATGGTCTCATTATTGTAAGGACTACATAATCAAACAATACCATCCCGAGCCGGTTTGCACGATATGTTCTCCAAACGCCGGGAGGATTGTTACCGACTGCACGATCAAGATCTGCGAAGGAAACCTCTGCCTTAATCCATGTCTCGCGAGATAGAGCTGAGATAGGGGCAAAATACACTGGCGCAAATGGTACATTACCATGTGACCTTAACCCCAAACCCCAAGGGTTTTCATTCAATGAAAGGCATTCATTATAAGCCTGAATACGTGATGACCGATTTGATAGCCTGTTCAGAGTTTCAAATGCCTCCTCAATTATTTGCTTATGGCCCAGAATTAACCAATCAGCCATTGTCTGAGCGATTTCCTCAGAATTGCCGCCGAAGGATACTAAATCTTGATAAGCATTCCTCAACTCTTCATAAAGTAGGTGCTTTTGTGAAGGGATCGGACGACCATCCGAATCAGTTGTATATAGTACATCACGGGCAGCCTGATACTTCATTTGTTCCTCACTTGTCAATGCCTCCCTCGCATGATCCATCTGCTCTAACAAATCTCTATGAGTACGCCAAAGGATCGAGGATGAACTAAAAGCGTCAGCGACTTGACCTAGGCGTGGAATGAAGTTCACAAGTGTTGAGAACTCAAGCGTCTTCGATAAATCGTGGACATCCTGGATAGACTCAAGATCGACAAGTTCAGTCGTAACTAACAGCGATGGAAAGACAGGGAAATCTTCTGTATTCCGTTGTTGATGGATCCATGAAGCCAAGCCAATATGTAGACCAAGTTGCATCATTGTTTTTGATTATACCCATTTTTTTACATCAGGAGATGGATTTGCAGTATAAGGGAATAATGTACTAATAAATGCAACCAATTGAAGTCCATTTATTCTAACCTCAGCACCATGAATATCAAGATTTGACTCACTCTGTTTATTGGTCTGGGAATAATTCCCTCCAACGGAAAAAGGTCCCCATCCGAAGGAGGCACCAGTTTTTATCTCATCCTGCTTTGACTCCATTTTTTGTGCGAAGTCACGGCTAAATATGGTTAGATTACGTACAAATAGTGCCTTGGTGGGGTAACCGATCATAGCCCCTGAGGGGATTTCCTTTCCGTCTGAATGCAACGGGCCATAATCACGAATGAATGTATCTTTAGGTCTCCAACCACGTGAAAAGAAAAAGTTAGGATTGAAAGCTGGCCGGACTATTTCTACTTGCGTATACTCAAATTCGACACCAAATTCCTCTTGCGTGAAGCTAAAACTCTCTCTCGTGTGAGTTCCTCCACCGGTGACCCCGGAAGAGAAAAGACCGAGACTTAACCCTGCCTTGGCCCCCCACTTTTTTGTATCTGAATATTTTTTTATCTTCTGATGCAAATCTCTTTCTGAATACTTAGTCCATTCCGGATTGCGTGCAAAGCTACCAGGTAAGATTGCGGCTGGAAAGAAAGAGTACCCAAAGCTTCCCATTAGATTATTGTTAATCTCCTCCACATCTTGCACCAATCTATCCTTCCACTCAATCATACTTGAACCCAAGATATGACTGATAGACGCCTGAGCTTTTTCAACATCCCTTTTATAGCCAGTGCCTATCCAGTCTCTCATTGCACTCATAGCACGCTGCTTATAGATACCTCCACTACGAGTCCACTCAACTATGTCGGCAGCAGTTCCATTGTTGGCTCTGCCTAGCCGAACTGCATAGTCGACCACGGCATTCTCATAAGCAATTTGTTTTTCCTTATAAGCAATCATAACACGACTTTCACGAAATTCAGTGGTCTTTTGACCCGTTAGAAAGTCCTCAACTTCTACCTCCTCCATTAATAAAGCTCTAGCTTGTTCAAGAACCTTCTTTTGTTGCTCGGTCAATTCATCTTCTGCCACTTCGCATCTTTTCAAGGTGTCTAAGTAAACCTGCGATAGAGTTTGTCCGCCTTGACTATATACAACTGATACATGTTTGAATTTACCCTCAGATGGTTTTGGCTTCCATTGTGTATTTTCTGCTCTAGGAGATGACAGAGGAATAAAATCAACCAGTCGAGACCATTGCTCCCAACTTCCTAAAAGATTTTGTTGATACATTCGCTTCGCCTCGTTAATTGCATCTTCTCGAGGAAGCGGTTCACCACCATCTTCTGGCTGCATTAGTACTTTTACTAATTCTTTAAAAAAATCCAAAGTAAGCTCAGTTGGACCAGCATATGGCCCAGCAATTGCCCAGTCAAATGCGCTTTCGTCAAAAGGAATACCCGGCTGAATCCAATTAATCATAACATTCGATGGCAACGGCAATTCAGCGGAACCTCCTGTCAGGCCTGAATACAATTGTTCAATTACAAGGCCACTTAATTCTTCAAGATCCATGATACACCTCCGTTTAATTATATACACTCATAATCAGAATATTCATATTATAAGTAGTAGAGTAGTCCCCTACGCACTCGGAATTAACCCATTCGATATCTTTTCTTTATTTTCTAAGAATGATTTTTTAAATTATGCGCGAACCCATTATTAGGCTAGATTTTAAAAATATCCAAAACCTACCGTCAATCAGACCTTAAAAAACCAATTATCATTTCAAGGTAACAATTGGAATTCCACACATTAAATTTCAATTTATCTACGTAAAAAGTCAATCACCCATTTGGGTGATTATATCTTGGTGATGAGACATTATTAATGTTTATGCCTGAAGCTCCTGGAGATGTGCAGGGAGTAAACGATTCCCGGAGACCTATTTAAGATGTGACGACCACCGTAATACCGGTCAGATCCGCCTTACCCTGTTTAAGGAATTCATAAGTCATCCTGTCTGCCTTGCAGTTTGTGAAGCTGATTCGCTTCAGTTTCCTGTTGCCCTTAAAGAAAGTGTTAAGCAACGTTGCATTCTCAAATGTGACCCTTGTAAATGCGCAGTTCTCAAAAAAACAGTCCTCCAGTGTGCCAGAGAAAATCATATCGACAAGGTGCATTGAATGAAACCGAGTATGATTCAGAACTGAATCAGCCATATTGCATTTCTCTAGATCACCGAACTTCATAGTTGCAGCGGTAAGATCTGCTCCGGAGAAATCACAACCGCTTATATTGCTTTCCTTGATTTCAGCTTCTTTCAGTGAACAGTTCTTGAAGATATTGTCAGACAGGCTGGACATATGGATCCGACTACCACTAAGGTCGGAGCCTGAAAAGTCGCATGCAGCCACATTGTTGGCTTTCAGAAGGAGTCCTGACATATCGGACCCAATGAACTTGCATCGCTGCATATTGGAGGAGCTGAATTTCTCATTCAGATTTTTCAGACTTGAGAAGTCAGCATCAACCCAGTTCCCGCGGGACATATCCCAGCTATTCTTACCTTTTTGCTTTCCGGCTGGCAGATCATCCGATTGAATGACAGCCGGCCCGGATGACGGTATTTCACTCATAGCTGAATTTGCGTCACCTGAAAAATAGTTAAGGTCAACTCCCAGGATCTCAGCCAGACGAATAATAGTCAGGATGTCAGGGATTGATTCACCCCGCTCCCACTTTCCAACTGCCTGCGGACTTATAAATAACTGCGCGGCAAGCTGCGCCTGAGAAACATTTACCCTCTTTCTTGCTTCGGCAATCTTATTGCCAATCATTTTTGAATTTACCATAGCTGTAATTTTAAATTATTCTGATGCAGCAAAGGTATTTGCACACTCCTCCCTGCTCCAAATATTTATACTCACTCCTGGTTGTTTTACGCTACCTGCAGTTGTTATTTAACTACTTTTGGTAAATATACAGGATACCTGTATCAATTCAGGCCGGATTTAAGTGACTTTCTCACACAGGTAGTCATTAGCTTGAAGATTTTGGAAGTTCGGGATCGCAAATTGTGAACTCAAAAAGATCCTGTTTATAGTGCCCATCGGAAAGTGATCCTAATATCCGGATCCTGAACACAAGTCCTCCTGAGTTCAATTACTCTGTGGTAATTATTCTCCATTTATACCTTCTTAATGGAAAATACCTGCCGCCATGGTATCAATTTTTGTCTTTAATGGAAATCATTTGCGTACAACCAACGATCTTAATGGAAAATAATCCCTTAATATCCACTATCTGTGGAAAATAATGTCTAAATTTGTATTTAAATAGGATTATAATGGAAAATATTCTGCCCATACATCTTCAGGAAGTAATTTTCAGCTCATCCGATCCGAAAATATCAAAACAGATATCGAGGCTTGAGAAAAGCGGTAAGATCAGGAAGATTGCTCAAAGAGTATATTCTTCCAACCATATTGACAAACCTGAAGAAATAATCCGCAGGAACTTATTCAAGGTGCTTGGCAGGCTCTATCCGGGTGCAGTATTGAGCCACCGCTCAGCATTTGAATTTGAGCCAACGAAGGAGGGACATATTTTCCTGACATATTCATATACTAAAAAGACCAATCTTGCCGGAATCACAGTCAGGTTTCTTGAAGGAAATGGAGCATTACCAGGCGATAATCAGATTTCCGGTGAATTGTTTGTATCTCAGCGAGCAAGAGCATTCTTAGAGAATCTTCAATCATCCAGAAATGTCAGCGGAAGTTCAAAGTGCTTACCTAAAACCTCAATAGAGGACAAACTGGAACAGGTTATCAGGGTAAACGGAGAGGAAGAACTTAACAATATCAGGGACAAGGCAAGGGAGATTGCTCCCAGCCTGAGAATGGAAAAAGAATTCGATAAACTGAATGGCATCATCAGTGCATTGTTATCTTCCCATTCACCAAGAATCCTTTCATCCCCTGCGGCGATTGCAAGAGCTTTTGGTTTCCCCTATGATCCTGCAAGAACTATACTATTTGAGGCCCTGTTCAGAGAACTGAAAACAAGTGAATTTAAAAACAGACCGGATAAAAATATCTCAACTGTTTCATTTCGCAATTTTGCATTCTTTGAAAGCTATTTCTCCAATTATATCGAAGGCACTGTATTTGAAGTTGATGAAGCGAAGCGCATTATTGACACCAATAAACCATTGTCAGCCAGAAATGAAGACAGTCACGTTGTTTTGGGAACTTATAAGATTGTTTCGAATAGGGATGAGATGTCATTGACCCCGGATACACCTGATGAACTACTGAGGCTTATCACTTACCGGCACGGGGTATTACTGGAAGCCAGGCCAAACAGCAATCCGGGATTATTAAAGGAAAGAAACAATTTTGCAGGATTAACTGCATTCGTTGATTTTAACCTGGTAAAGGGTTCCTTAATACAGGCTTTCGATTTTTACCAGGCACTGGATCACCCCTTTTCGAAGGCAGCGTACCTGATGTTCGTCCTGAGTGAGGTGCATCCGTTCATTGACGGGAATGGACGTATTGCCCGGATTATGATGAATGCAGAATTGGTAAAAGCAGGGCAGTCAAAAATAATCATACCCAACGTATTTCGTGACGATTACCTGGGCACACTCAGAAAATTAACGAGGCTAAGTAGTGTGAAGCCTTATGTAACCATGCTGCAGAAAGCGCATGAATTCAGCGAAAATATTTACGGAGAGGAATATGATGAGATGCTGGATTATCTAAAAAAATGTAACTCATTCTCTGAAAATACTGAAGCCAGATTAGTAATTATTAAAAGGTAGATTTCCCCTTTCCCGGTAGCATATAGTACATGAAAATTCTTCCTGAACGACCTCCCAGGCTATTCACACAGTACTTTCAGCTTCTCAAGGGCCTTTGGCCAGGCATCGATGATTAATGACTTCATCTCCGAAGGTATGTCGGTGTAAACAGACAACAGGGTCTTGCTGCCCACAGGCTTAAGACTGTAGTTCTCGAGTGCCCCGTGCCAGGCGCTGGGCTTCTCATTGCCGGTGACCTCCTTGCCGTCAACGATCTCATGGAGGCTTTCAATGCTTATGAACCTCCCCGGGATGTTCTCCCTGATCCTGCATACCATGCCGCCCGACTTTCCGTCAGCATCTGTGCCGATGAACAAAATCTTCTCTCCCTTTTCCCATGAACCGGTGAACCGGGAGGTTGGATTAAACTCTGTTGTCCATTCACTGTATGTAATCCTGTCAAGCATGATCCGGAAGATGTTTTCAGGAGTGTTGTCTATTGTGATCTCAAAATGCATCATCTCCTTTGGTCCGTATCCTTCAACGTACTTCCGGAAGTTGTCAAGTATAGCCTGCCAGCCTGCCTTCTGCAACTCAGCACTGTTCTCTTCCTCAGTCTCAAACGATTCTTTGACGAGTATCCCTCCTGCTGTCACACTGAAACTGATGTGCACATTCCTCCCGTCATCAAGTGTGTAAGCTATTGTCTTCCCCGGGATAACCTCGCTGTACCTGCCTGAGAAATCAAATCCCTCAGAGCCGTCCCGCGCCTCCATCCTGGAGAGGAAGGCACCACCCGGTTTAAGATCATTCTCTGCGTAGCTTGTCTGCCAGTCGTCTGACGCGTTGTTCCAGTGAATAACGTGCATCGGTGAGGTAAAAAAGTCCCATACGCGGTCTTGCGGGGCATTGACTGTCGTTGCGACAGTGATAACCTGCTTTTGATTTTCCGGTGTCATGGCGATAAGATTTTGAATCATTTGACTACATAAGCATCAACACTGAGCGGGCCGGAATGTTTCCGGAAACCCGCTGTTATAAGGCAAATAATCAAATGGGATTAAGGCTGCACAATTAGCAAGTTCACCTCCGGGCTTTCTTCCTCAGGAGATTAAATGCACAGAGGTAGCCTCCACAGATGGCGCCGGAGAAACCGCCGCCGGTCCGCCCCCATGCCGAGGCGAAATGAAGATTCTCAACCGGCTTGAATGAATCGATGACCTTCCTGCCGGGGTTCTGCGCAAAACCGTAGACAGCACCTCCCGGATTAAGGGTATATCTCTTTACCGTGACCGGGGTGCCAACCTCATAATAGCCTATGACATCCTTTATGCCGGGGATCACCTCGCCCAGCCTATTGATGAAGGTCTGTGCAACATACTCCTTCTTCTGCGTGTACTCCTCCTTCCCCAGGTTCTCCCAGTCTTCCAGGTAGTCGATGCAGCACACCGCCCCCACTCCTTTGCCCGCCGGCGCCAGGCCGGATTCGATCTGCGAGTAATCCACAAAAGTGAAGCTTCGCCTTGCAAAGTCATCCCTGTTGTTTGCTGCAATGTCGGCCTGCGACTTCACAGAGCGGTCATAGATGAATGTCGAATAAAAATTATGTCCCAGCTCTCTCAGCGGCCTGTCGAACCCGAAATAGACCGTCAGCAACGAGGCTCCGGTATTCAGGCCGGTGCACTCATCCTTAAGCTGTGCCCCCGGCTCCGGCGGCAGGAGATCAGCCAGGGCGGGGATGGCATTATTTGCGACTACCTCGCCGGCCGTGTACTCAATACTGTTCTGTGTACGATCATTCTTTTTTCGGCATGTCACCCCTGTTGCACGGCCATCCTTAACCGTCACACCGGTGACGAGATGGTTCAGGAGTACGTATCCGCCATGTGAGATTATATATGCCGCCAGGTGGTCAGAGAGCCTCTGCGAGCCTCCCCTGATGAAGCTGGCGCCGTTTGTATAATAGCTGCCCTCGGCAATTGAATAGTATGCCAGCGAGAGCGAGTACGGGTCGTCATGAAAATACCCGAGGTTACCCAGCAGGATAAGCTTCAGGTCTTCATTGCTGATTATTGAGTCGAGGAAGCTGCCCACGCTTATATCCGGGTCGCTGTCGCCTGCCGGCCTCTTTTTGGGATTGAGTATCTGTTCATAGTACCTGGCAATCCCTTCCTTCTCTTCCGGGAACATCTCTGTGAGTCGTGCTGCCGCCAGCTGCGGGTCATGGGGTATTGTAACCGCGAGGTCTCCCCTGATGAACCGGTAGAATTCGGGCACGGCCAGGAATTCGACATTGCCGGTCACGTCGAGCTCGCTGAAGATCCTGTTCTTCATGTCGCGACCGCCGGGGCCGTCCATCTCATGCAGCCCCACCTCGAGGGTGAACGCCCCGCGTTTGAAGGTGGTGGCGCACCCGCCGGGGCGGATATGCTGTTCGATGACCAGCACCTTCATGCCTTCGCGGGCCAGCTTGGCTCCTGCTGTCAGACCGCCCAGCCCGGCACCTATAATGATGACGTCGTAGTTCATTTTATATCAGGAATTGGATAACGCTTATACTCTTTGGTCCTGTCAAACAGGTACCTGTATGTGATATAGTGTTTTACCGGGACACTTCCCACCGACACGAATATCTTGCGCATCTTGGGATTGAAATCGCCCACCCATGAGAACTCAACCTCCTTATAATGAGGCTTATGTTGGATCGCATCCCTCAGCTTCAGGATAAAGGCCGACTCTATTCCCAGTCCCTGGTATTTGGGGATGACGCCCATCAGCATGCCCCGGGCACGTGTCATTGTCTTCCTCTGCTTGAGCCACATGAACCTGACCATAGACCACGGGTCGAGCTTCCCGTTCAGGTGTTTAAGGATCTGGTTCAGGTCGGGGAACATGAGGTAAATGGCAATAGGTTTACCCTCGAAATAGGCAAGCCAGATGAACTCCTCGTCGAGGATGACCCTGGCTTTCTTAAGCACGCTCTGGATATAATCGGCCTCAAGGGGTTCGAAGTTGGCTTTGAATGATGCCCAGGCCTCGTTGAAGACCTCTGCGAAGTCAGCAACGAATTTATCCTGCTCTTTCCAGGTGAAATGTTTGAACTCATATCCGGGTTTGGCGGCCACCCACTCTGCTATCTTGCGGAACCTCGCATCGAGCGGCCTGGTGAGATCGTAGTGGAATCCCTCCATCTTATAATAGACCTGGAAGCCGTACCTCTCAAACAGTCCCTGGTAATAGGGATGGTTATATGCTATCTCGAACGAGGGGTGTGTGAATCCGTCGACGAGCAGACCCCAGTATTTGTCTGTCTCACCGAAGTTTATGGGTCCGTCCATAGCCTCCATACCCTTCTCCATGAGCCACTCCCTTGCAGTGTTGAAGAGCAGCTCAGCCGCCTGGTAGTCATCAATACATTCAAAGAACCCTGTGCCCCCGGTAGGCTGGTCATATGTATTTGCCATGTTAAAGTCGATGAAGGCGGCGATGCGGCCGATGAGGCTGTTGTCATCGGCGGTGAGCACCCATCGCTTTGCGGTACCGTGCTTAAAGTACGGATTAGTTTCAGGATCGAAGATTCCGCTGATATGTTTGTCGAGAGGACAGACCCATGTATCGTCATTCCTGTAGATGGCCCTGGCTGTGTTAAGGAACATCCTCTCCGTTTTCCTGTCGGTGACCTCGATCAGCTTCATATCACTCTTTTTAAGTGCCGGATAAACTATCTGTTGTAAACTAAGTACCGGATATACTATCTGTTGTACACTAAGTGCCGGATAAACTATCTGTTGTATACCTGTTCCACCACTGAGCTGTATTTTTCACTTATGAACTTCCTGCGAAGCTTGAGTGTAGGTGACAGCTCGCCAGTGGCAGGGCTCCATTCTTCCTTTACCAGCCTGAACCTGTTAATCCTCTCCGGCGGACTGAGGCGCTTATTCAGTTTGGTGACCTCGGAGGAGAAGAATGAGAGCACCTCAGGGAGGGTGATCAGCTCGTCATTATTCGAATAAGAGACCTTTTTTGCCGTCTTCCAGTCTTCGAAGTACCTGAAGTTGGGGGAGATCAGTGCGCTGGCGAACTTCTCATGCTCGCCAATGACCATGATCTGGTCGATGATGGGCGATTCCTTGAAGATGTTCTCCACTATCTGGGGTGCGATGAACTTCCCGTTGGAGAGTTTGAAAATCTCTTTTTTCCTGTCAGTTACCATCAGGAACTTACCGTCTGCTATGTTTCCCATGTCTCCGGTATGGAACCATCCCTCGCTGTCAAAGACCGATTTTGTCTGTTCAGGGTCATTGTAGTATCCAAGCATGACGTTTGGGCCTTTGCAGAGTATCTCACCGTCGTCGGCAATTTTTACCTCGACACCCTCGATTGTCATGCCAACCGATCCCAGCTTCACCTTCCCCTTTTCCGTTCTGTTGATTGTGATTATGGGCGAGGTCTCTGTCAGGCCGTACATGTTAACGATCTTTATTCCTGCCGCCCAGAACACTCTTTCCAGTCGTGGTTGCAGGGAGGCTCCGCCGCAGCCTACTATACGGACGTTTCCGCCAAGTGCCTCCCGCCATTTGCTGAAGATTAGCCTGTCGGCCAGTTTGAGTTTTCTCTCATAGAGCCAGCCGTTCTCGCCGAATGGCTGATACCTCAGTCCCAGGTTCACAGCCCAGAAGAAGAGGGTCTTCTTTATGCCTGTAAGGTTCTTGCCTTTGGAGATAATCACATCATAGAATTTCTCAAGCACGCGGGGCACGGCATCGAATCCGTCAGGACAGATCTCCTTCATATTAAGGGCGATCGTACCCATGCTTTCGGCATAGTAGATACTGGCTCCGCTGTATTGTGTCTGGTAGTTACCCATGCGTCCGCCGACATGACATAAAGGCAATATGCTCAGGTACTTATCAGTTGGTTTAAGGTTGAATACCGAGGCTGCCGAGATGAAGTTGCTGACCATGTTCCTGTGTGACAGCATCACTCCCTTGGGTATGCCTGTTGTGCCGGAGGTGTAGATCAGGGTTGCAAAGTCGCCGGGAGCAATCAATTTCTTCTCCTCCTCAATCTCCTGTTTTGTCTGCGGCGTGCAATGCCTGCCTTTTTCGACTATCCCGATCCAGTTGGCTGCTCCCTCTATCTCATCAAAGGTGAAGGCCGGGCATAATATACCGGTTGCAGCAAGCACAGGTTCGAGTGTTTTGTAGAGTTTCTTATCTGAGATGATTATCATCCTGGCACCCGAGTCTCTGATTATATACTCATATTCCGAGGCCGACAGGGAGGTAAAGACTGGTACATGTACCACGCCGATCATCGACATCCCCATATCTGCAAAATTCCATTCGGGCCGGTTGGCTGAGACTGTAATTATCTTATCGCCCTTGCGGAAACCCGATTCGTACAGGCCGTAGCAGAAGCTGTATGAATGTTCGATGTACCCGGCGGTGCTGTATTTCTTCCAGACGCCGTGCTGCTTGAAGCAGAGGGCATCTTCCTTGTCAAAGCGTTCCCTGTACCTGTCAAGCAGGTCAAAAGTCCGCGAAACGGTATGTTCCATAGTGTATAAAAGTAAAAGGGCCAGTATTGGGTTACCTCCTGCAAGATAAAAAAAATGTGGCAATTCTTTCTTTTCCAGCTTGACTCACAAAAGAAACAAAGAAGGTCAAGGCTTGGTGTAAAAATGAAATTGCGCAATGTTGCGTTAAGAATTATTGCGTAATACTCAAACTTACCAAATGGTAAGTTACTGCTTGGTAAGCTCATGGCCGCAGGCCCGCTACAGGTATCAGATCGTGAGGTATTTCTTAAGTAGCTGTTTGCCCTGCAGGATAGCTTCTCTTCCGGTTGATTCTATACCGTACCAGCCCTTGTAGCCACCGTTGCGGCTCATCTTTATCATTTTGGCCGTCAGCTCCTCCGTCGGCTGGTTTCGGTATGACAGCTCATTCAATTTAAGAAGATTACCCGGAATTACAAAAAGTATATAAGCGTATGGTGATACGCATCAGGGAGAGGAAGTGACGATGGTCCCTGTGTCTCCTTGGTAATAGCCGGAATTACATATACTTACTGACGATATCGCGGCGGGAGAAGGGGGCGAAGAGAAATCTGCCGATGACCTTTCCCGTAGTAAGCCATGAGATTTTGGCACCGTTCTTCGTGTTGGCGATCATCTTCCTCACCAGGAACGGAGCCACTGTGTCAGCCTCGTTGGCAAGGATGTTATATATCTTTATCAACTTCCTGCTGTTCTCCGGGTCCTTTCTTACCTGCGTCATGGTCAGGTCAGTCAGAACCATGCCTGGACTGATGGTTCCGACAATTACCGGACCCTTTTTCACCTCTTCTGCAAAGGCATCTGAGAAGTACCTGACTGCCCTCTTCGAGGTGCCATAGGGCGTCAGGCCTGTGATCTTGCGCCCGTCGCTTCCGAGGCCTTCCATATTGTAGATGGCTCCTGAACCATGTGCAAGCATTCGGTTATAGGCAACATGAGTAGCCAGCATCAATCCCTTCACATTGGTGTCAATGATCCGGGTGAAAACCCCGGTCTCCAGCTCATGAAACGGGGTCTGGTCATTGGTTGTACCTGCATTGTTTACCCATATATCAACGCTGCCGAAGTTTTTGACAGCTCCATCCCAGAGGCTGACCAGGTCGTCTTCAACTGTGACATCGCATCTGATGGCTGCATAGCTTTGTCTTTCAAAATGCCCTTCGAGTGAATGCAATGATCTTTCTATCGTGGCATCCGATGTTCCTGAATATGCAACATTCCATCCCGCCTCAAGGAAGGATCTGACAAGTGCTGCGCCAATGCCCCTGGTGCCGCCTGTAACAACTGCTGTTTTCATGCCTGTGCCGGAGTTCTCTCAACTGAGGCAAAACTACAATTAAATGTTGATGCCAGTTTGAGAAAGCACAAAACCTTAATAACTCAGCAGGGCGGTACCCTAGTTTCATCCCATGCCAAAGGCAACCAGCACCGCGAGAACGCTGCGGGCGAAGCGGGTGCAAGCCCAATTCACAGACAAGTCAGACCCGGCTAAAGCTGAGCCAGTCGCTTCCTGGCAAACGGCTTGGTAAGCGAAAGTGGAAGGGAGGTCTTGTTATCAGTCGATATTTTTGAGTATGTCTCCTTTGCCTTTTCGATGTTGCCCAGCTTCTCATATGATAATCCGGCAAAATATTCTCCCATGATACCAGCCTTGTCGAGGCTTACAATTGCTTCCTTGTATTTGCCTTTGTGGTAATCAATTAATCCCCTCATCTCCAGCAGGTCTTGCTTGTAAGTGTCCTTTTCGGATTCGGTCAGGCTTTTTTCATACTGGTCAAGGAATTTCTCAGCCTGTTCTACCTTTCCGGAATAAGCATATAAGAATCCTTCCATAAGAACAACATACTGTTCATAATAAATCCGGTCAGCTTCAGAAAGTTCGAGAGATGTCAGATACCCCTTATACTCTTCAAGATATTTCTCATAGCCTTTAAAGTCTTCATATAAAAGACAGCTATTTGCCTTTACTCCTGTGGTACCGATAATGTATTCATCCATACCTCCCAGCTTTCTGTTGAATTCAATACGCCGGTCAAAGGCGGCGAGGGCTTCTTTCAGATTGCCTTCATACAACCAGGTGGTTCCGGCAAAGAAGAGGCAGGAATTCTTCTGTCCGTTGGTGGTTGAGATATCCATTGCCTTGAGGTATTTTTCCCTTGCTGCCGGGTATTTATTGTCTGCCACATAGCAATGAGCCAGGTAGAGGGCTGAGAGATATTCCTCCTTTATTTTCATGGCTTTCTCGTGCATTTTTATTGCCTCCGGTATCCTGCCCGTGCTTCTCAGCAACTGAGCATACCTGTTCAGGAAAAGGGTGTTTTCCGGGCTCATGGCTATCGACTTCACATGAAGCGCCTCAGCCTCGTCATTTTTTTCCATCTCCCAGAGAATGTAACCCTGGTAGCTGATAGCGCCGGCAAATTCCGGATCGATCTCACTGCTACGCTTTGCATATTCCAACGCTTCCTCATATTTTCCGAATCCCTCATACACACCAGCCAGGTGCAGCGGGAGAAACTTATCACCAGGTGCCAAACTGATTGCGGCCTTCAGTTCATCAAAAGCTTCATCTCTTTTTGAGTATTCCATATCCATGTATGCCTGGATAAAATGCTTCTCTGCCTCCGAAACTTTGTCTCTCTGTTCAAATGCGGAATTCATGAATTTCGCGCGTTCAACACTACCAAATCCCATATAGCCATACCAGAGGTTTGCCAGTGCGAAGTCAGGGTCGAGCTCAAGAGCCTGCTTTAACAGTCCGGATACTTTTTTCGTGTCGCCTGTCTGAAACGCCTCGATCTGTGCTTCCTTGAACAGTGTCCTGGCCTTGTCTGATTTTGTAGTAATAGTCATGCCTTCATCACCTGCAATGAATCCAAAGATCACTGATGCAGTGACCAGGAATGCAATGACGGGTGCAATTTGTTTTTTGATACTGCTTTTCATCCTGTTGCTTATTTGGTTAATAATTAAGTGGGTTGCTTCCTGCATGAAAGCCTTGTGCCCGGAGATGATGCCCGGGCCGGTTTTCTTTACAAAGCTCGGCCTTCTGCGAAAATTGATTTTTCTGTGCGTCCCAAATATTTTTCCCTGCGTGCCAAAATATGACTCAGTGCATGGCGACTCTCCCGGGCCGATAAGTGAGCGCGCAGCAGGCCAGACAGATGACCGGGCGGAGGTAATGGCCCGGGATTGCAACATATTAACTGCCGGAACGTTTAAAACTAAAATCGCACTAATCATACAATCCCATGAAACCGGTAGTTTATTTATTTCTGTTAGCTTCTCTCCTGTTAAGCTGCAATAACAAAACAGGTTCAATTGAACACAAAGTCAAATACACAACCGAGGCATTAGATCTGAAATCAGGGTCTGTTGAACCCGTAAGCGTCCATACCGGAATGGGAGACTATATCACCAGTATCACACCGAGGTATTTCGGCTCAAAAATAAATGTGCTTATGTACCTCGATCAGTATCAGCAGCAGGGTGCCAGCATGATATCTTATGTCGACGGTCATGACAATGACCCGAATTTCGAGATCGCCATATACGTTGATTTTTCAAGTAACCAGGAAGCCACATACGTTCCGATCCTCTACGGTGATCTGTGGAACGGGATGTTCAGGCAGAAGGAGATAACCTTCAAGTATTTCCTGTTCGCTCCAAACTATTTCGAGCAGGAATTTGAAGTACCTGCCGGGTACGGTGACATGCAGATAATCGGGCAAAATGGTACATATACGGTTGACCCCGGGACAGGCAAGCGCTTTATAAAAATCCCCCAGCAGCCGCTGCTGGAGCCTGTATTCGGAGCGCCGGATCATCAGCCATGGGGTTATTTCTTCGGGAATACCGAAACAACATACTTATTCAACAGGGAATGTGCTGATCTGCCACCCTCCGAGGACTTACCCAACGGAGGCAGAGATTGCATGGTAAGGAGCCATCAGTTCACACCCATTACAGTCACTATGCCTGATGCGGGTGAGACGATCGAGATGTATTCAACCGTCAGCTTCGACACTGAGAATCTGATCCAGGTGTATGCCGGATTGGATAATACTCCCTACACTGCGGACGATGTATTTACCTATGCCCCCAACTACTGGGAACGACTGAGGGTCAGGCTGGAAGTACGCTGAGAGTCAACTAATGCAGGTTCTCAGGCTCCTCAGGAGATGATCTCCTGGCTTTTATTGCCCTGACTGACACAATCACGAGGGTTACGAGGCTGACAAGGATCCAGGCAGATAATATCAGTATTGCCAGCAGGCTGAAGCTGAAATCTATATCAAACTGAAACTGCTGTTGCCGGAATTTCCACACCTGGTCCTCCCTTACCATAATACCAGTAAGCCGCAACGGCAAGACCAGCAGCCTTGAAAGGTCAAATTCCACATAGCCTTTTGTCGCGAACCATGCCACATCTCCCTCCAAAGAAATGTTAGCGCTGTCAATCATGAACCGGCAATCGCCCCACGACTCCCAGTCTGCCCTGACCAGGTTAGCCGCCCCGTCAAAACTTCTGAATACTTCGCGGGGACCAGTGCCCAGTATCAGTACATTTTCCTTTGAATAAAGAGATTCCATGAAAGCGCCGACCTGGCTGGTATCCCTGTCAGAGTATCCTTTCTGGAATTTGTGCAATTGGCTGATTATCGCCTTCCTGGTGCTGTCCGGAGCATTTCCCTTTGAATAAACAGCGGTCACGGGGGAGAGGATTCTTTCCTCGTCAGCACTTTTAAACATCCTGGCAACAAGGAAAAGAATCAGCAACAGCAAGACTATTCTGATTAAAACCTTAAGTATGTTTCTCATATTTTAAATCAATTAGGAAGCAGCTAATAGCACTTTACAGTTATTTCTTCAATTCACTCAGCTCAAGGCCGTAGTCATATTGCAGGTCCTCATGCAGTAGGGAGACCTTTTTTATGATGGTGTCTATCTGCCTGTTGTATAGGTTCATCAGGGAGGCGTTCTTTTGTATCGGCGGGGAGAGGCTCTTCAGCCTTGTACAGAAATGAAGCAGCAGATCAACCTCCGTCTGTTTCTTCTGTGAATACCTGATATATTTCCTGGTGTTCTTCAGGATCTTCCTGACACTCTTCCTGATAAAATAATAGCTGGTCCGGTTGATCTTGTCGAACTCCTCATCCAGCTCCTTCCTGACACTGTTAACGTATGAAAGTTCGTCGGCCGACTCAAACAGCAGGTACGTCAGCAGCTCCTTGTTCTCCTTTTTGAATCTCGCAAGGCGAAGACACAGATCGCGCACCTCCTTGGGAGTGCGATAGGCCAGCTCCTGGCTTAGCTCTTTTAGCGTGACGGTCTTCATTAACAGGACAGCTGATGCTGTTATGCAAAGCTAAGATAATATTTCCTGATGGTCCGGAGTGGCAAGGAGTTGAAATGGACCCGCTGAACAAACGAGCACCCTGGTCACCCGGGAAAAGTTAGATTGTTCGCAGGAAATTTATATCTTTAGAGGACTATACCCCCAGAATAAGAAAAAGGTCCGGCAGGGATGAGCGAGAGAAATTTTTGCAAGGATGTGTTGTTCGGTGTTGCCGTCGGCGATGCGCTGGGAGTACCCGTGGAGTTCCGGTCGAGGGATGAGCTGCAGAAGGATCCTGTCACCGGCATGGGTGGCTACGGAACACATAACCAGCCTCCCGGGACATGGTCTGACGACAGCTCCCTGACATTCTGTTTGGCTGAGGCGCTGACGGAAGGTTTTGACCTCAACGTCATAGGACAGAACTTTGTCAGGTGGCACCGCAAAGGCTACTGGAGCGCCCACGGAAAGATATTTGACATCGGGGGCATAACCTGGCGGGCGCTCTCACGGATACACTCGGGTGTGGCGCCGGAGATGGCGGGCGACGACGGCGACTGGTCTAACGGCAACGGCTCACTGATGAGGATACTGCCGCTGCTCTTTTATGTCGCCGGCAAACCACCCGCGGAAAGGTATCGCCTGACGCAACAGGTGTCTGCCCTGACTCACAGGCATGTGCGGTCCGTAATATCCTGCTTCATCTGCCTCGAGTTTGCCGGGTATATCATGCATGGTGCGGATAAGAACGAGTCCTACAACTCTCTTCGCAGTGCGACACCCGGCATGCTGGAGTCGTTCGCCATCAGTCCGGAAGAGATACAACACTTCGACAGGATCCTGAGAAAGAATATTTTCAACCTGCCCCAGGAGCAGATAGTCAGCGACGGCTTCGTGGTACATACGCTTGAGGCCGCCATGTGGTGCGTCATGAAAACAAGCAGCTACAGCAAGGCCGTACTGAAAGCGGTCAATCTGGGCCGCGATACTGACACCACTGCTGCCGTTGCCGGTGGACTTGCAGGGTTGCTTTACGGCTATGATTCGATCCCGGAAGAGTGGATCAGCCTCCTTGCCCGGAGGAGAGATATTGAAAACCTGGCTGAACGGCTTCAGTCAGTCATGCATTCCTGAGAGTGGCAGCCTACGACCTGCCTGTGTCGGTCATGCATTCAGCCACTTCCTGAAAGCGGCAGAGCGGTCGATGCTCACGATTGTGTCGAGCTCGTTATCAGACTTGGGCTTG
>Ga0209467_1001128_pt1 | contig 25570 bp, 17 predicted proteins | sample Higcelwee11metaG_FD_187175 | JGI IMG/M metagenome (GOLD analysis project Ga0209467, IMG submission 187175) | Freshwater pond sediment microbial communities from the University of Edinburgh, under environmental carbon perturbations - High... | ecosystem: Environmental > Aquatic > Freshwater >... | reverse complement strand
AGAATAGGCCTGAAGCGTGATATTGAGGCCTCCCTGACAGCATCCATTACGTTCAGCCCGGCTTTCTGCCGCTGGTTGGCAAATTCAACAATGAGAATACCGTTCTTGGCAACCATCCCGATAAGCATAATCAGACCAATCTGGCTGAAGATATTCAGGGTCTGGCCGGTGATGACCATTATAAACAGAGCCCCTATCAGGGCAAGTGGCACTGTAACAAGAATTATTACAGGGTCACGGAAGCTTTCAAACTGGGCGGCGAGAACGAGATAGATCAGTACCAGCGCAAGCACAAAAGCAAAGAGCAGGCTTGATGTACTCTCAACAAAGTCCTTTGAGTCACCGGAGAGTGTTGTGCTGAAATCCTCATTGAGAACCCGGTCTGCAATCCTGTCCATCTCCTCGATGCCTTCGCCAAGGGTATACTTGCCGGCGAGTCCTGCTGATATTGTTGCAGAGTTGAACCTGTTATACCTGTAAAGCTGAGGGGGAAGACTGTTTTCCCTGACAGTGACGATGTTGTCGAGCTGTATGAGCTCGCCCTTGTCATTACGTACATAGACGTTTGTGAGGTCAGACGGATCATTCCGTTTTGAACGGTCAAACTGGCTCATTATCTGGTACTGTTTCCCGTCAAGGATATAATACCCGATGCGTTGTTCGCTCATTGTAAGCTGCAGCGTCTGCGCAATACTCTGGACGTTAACTCCCATCATGGATGCCTTCTCACGGTTGATGATCACTGTAAGCTCCGGTTTGGTGAACTTGAGGTTCACATCACTGGCCGAGAAGTACTGACTGTTTGATACTTCGGCCATGAAATCGGGTATGACCCGCTTAAGATCTTCAAGGTTCTTCCCCTGAATAACATACTGAACGGGCAGACCACCTCGCCGCGAGCCAAAGGTCTGCTGCTGCGAAACGATGGTCCGGGCTCCGGTAAGCTGCCTCACATAAGGCGATATAGATGTTGCTATCTCCTGCTGCGACCTTTTGCGCTCATCAATGTCATCCAGTCTTACCCTGATAGTTGCAGAGTTTCCGTGGACCATCATCATGATATTATTCTGTTCAGGAATATTATCCCGGACAACAGGGACCACTGTTTCGGCATAGTTAAGCATGTAGTCATATGTGGTTCCTTCGGTGGCTGTGGCATTGATGCTGAAGTAGCCTCTGTCCTCCAGGGGTGCCATCTCAGACTTGAGCAACGACCAGAACAAACCTATGAGGCCGGCAACAACGACAATGATCACAAGTGCCAAGTATCTTTTTTTGAGGAATCCTGAGATAGCCCTCCTGTAAACATTTTGCATACCGGAGAAGAAAGGTTCCGTTGACTTGTAAAAACGGCCTTCCATGGCGTTATGCTTCAGGATCCTGGATGAAATCATTGGTGTCAGCGAGAGAGCCAGGAAGGCAGATATAGTGACGGCTCCGACAATGACCAGGCTAAACTCCCTGAAGAGCCTGCCCGTGACACCCTGCAGGAACACTATCGGGAAGAAGACCGCAACAAGCGAAATTGTTGTGGCAATAATTGCAAAATAAATCTCAGTAGAGCCTTTCTTCGCAGCCTCCATAGGCGACATGCCATGCTCTACCTTGGTATAAATGTTTTCAACCACCACGATTGCATCGTCAACAACAAGACCGATTGAAAGCACAATTGCGAAGAGCGTAAGAATATTTATTGTGAATCCTGCAATGTACATTACGAAGAAAGCTCCGACCAGTGCAACCGGAATGGCGATTACCGGTATAAGGGTTGTTCTCCAGTTGCGGAGGAAAAGGAAAATCACCAGAACCACAAGCATGAAGGCTATGAAGATTGTGGTTTTTACCTCTTCTATGGATTTACGGATATAGACTGTATTGTCGAACAACACCTCGGCCACAACGTCCTCGGGGAGGTCCTTTTTCAGACTTTCAAGCACAACCAGCGCGTTGTCAACTATATCAATATAATTGGCGCCGGGCTGCGGGACAAGGTTTACAATTACGCTGGGAATGCCATCGACTTTAAGGATAGACCTTATATTTTCAGCGTCTACTTCAGCACTGCCGATATCCCTGAATTTTACAACACGGTCGCCGTTCTTGGTGATTATCAGATCGTTAAACTCATCTACAGTCTTCAGTCGGCCCAGGGTCCTGATTGTCAGCTCGGTGTTGTCTCCCTCGATCCTGCCTGACGGTAGTTCAATGTTTTCCCTGGTCACGGCATTTCGCACATCCAGCGGAGTAAGTCCGTATGCTACCAGCCGTGAGGGATCCATCTTCATCCTGATGGCCAGTTTCTTCGAGCCCCATACACCCACGTCACTGACGCCGGATATTGTCTGCAGTCGCTCCTTGAAATTTATCTCCGCGTAGTTACTTATATCGATCAATGACCGTGAGTCGCTCCTGAGTGCTACGGCGAATATCGGCTGGGCATCAGCGTCAGCCTTCTGCACAACAGGAGGGTCAACATCCTGCGGCAGACGTCGCATAGCCCCGGATACCTTATCACGCACATCGTTAACTGCTGTCTCCATCTCCACCTCCAGCTTGAATTCAACGGTGATACGGCTCGATCCGTCGCTGCTTGAACTGGATATTGAGCGGATACCCTGGACGCTGTTGATTGCAGCTTCAAGAGGCTCCGTGATCTGTGTCTCTATGACGTCCGAATTGGCACCCGGGAAGGAGGTGGATACCGTTACTATAGGGGGGTCTACACTGGGATAGTCGCGAACCCCCAGATAGGTAAACCCGATACCTCCGAGGATGAGCACAACGAGGCTCATTACTATTGTGAGGACAGGTCTTTTTATACTTAGCGACGAAAGGCTCATCTGGTCTGGTTTTGATTGGCGGAGGTCATAAAAATGGTTACCTCTCTGTTAAATTCACCCTTACCGGCATATTCGGCCGGAGCTGCATAAGGCCGCCGGTTATGACTGTATCACCTGCACTAATGCCTGAGAGTATCTCTACCATGGTCTCAGTACGGGTCCCCGCAACAACGGGAACGAGGGTGGCCTTGCCGTTTTTGTAGATCCAGACTCTCTTTTCGTTCATGTCAGGTACAACAGCTTCTGAAGGTATTTGTATGGCATTGTTCTTTTCGTCTGTAATAAGTACAAGGTCGGCAAACATCCCCGGGACAAGTTTCTTGTTACGGTTGTCATAGCGTGCCCTGAGTCCGATAGTACGGGTGGCTTCGTCAACCCGGTAATCAATTGCATAGACTGTTGCAAAAAACTCGTCAGTGTATCCCTGTGCATTGAAGGAGATTCTCTTGCCCATAAGGTCCTGTGAAACATATTTTTCCGGGATGGCGAATTCTAGCTTCATCTGAGAATAATCGATGAGGTGGGCTATCTTGACCGAGGGTTGCACATAGGTGCCCTCGCTTACAAAACGGAATCCTATTGTGCCGTCAAAGGGTGATCTCACCTCCGTCTCGGCTATCCTGACCTTAAGCAGATTGATGTCTGCCAGGATCACATTATAATCGGTCTGCAGCTGGTCAAATGCCTCGCGGCTCACTGCATCCTTTGCCAGCAGGACCCTCTGGCGTTCAACCTTCTCGGAGAGCATCTTTTCCTGAATCTCGGCCCGCTTAAGCTGTGCCTGCAGATCCTCGTCGTATATCTTTACAAGCAAGGCTCCTTTCTTAACCACTGACCCCTCTTTGAAGAACACCCCGGTCACCTTTCCCGAAACCTTGCTCACAATATCAACCTCTTCATTTGCCAGAAGGGTGCCGGCTGATCTTATCCCGCTTGTCAGGTATGATGGCTTTGCAATGGTGGCTGTCACAGGCAGTACCCCGCCCTGCTGTCCGGCGGCTCCCTGACCCTGCCCCCCGGGTTGCCCCTGGGCTTGTCCCTGTCCCTGCATCCCGATGGCCGGAACTCCAGCATCTTTCCTCAGATCCCTGTCGCCCCAGAGCCCCAGACGGGGACCGGCAAACCATATTGCAAGAATCAGTGGAATAATTATCCACAATGCTATTTTAGTCCCTTTTTTCATTTATTAAGTATATTCTCTGTTCTGACCCGCAAAATTAAGGGGTTTATTTAAATCATTATGTTAAAGTATATTAAAACGGAAACGGAGGTTAAAACAATTCATCCGGCACCTCCGAGGCGGCAGCCTTAGTATTTCAGGATGATCTCCTTCACGATCTTTTCCATGTTGTCGGTCATCCTCCTTGACGATACGGTGAAACCGTTGCAAAACATCGTGAATGCCACTCTTCTTCCGCTGTTGGTCGTTACATAACCGGCAAATGATTTTGCACTGTTGATGGTTCCGGTTTTGGCAATGACTCTCCCTTTAAACAGCTCATCCCTGAAATAGTTCTTCATGGTGCCTGACACTGCTCCCTCGGGAAGTGATGCCAGGAAGGGTTCGCGGCTGCTGCTGTTGTACATGTGAACAAGCAGTCTGACGGTCATCAGGGCGCTTATATTGTTGTTTGCCGACAACCCGGAACCGTCAAGCATAACAGCTTCGTAAGGCTCACATCCGATGGAGTCAAGGTGGTCTCTGATCACCATTGCACCTGCCCTGAATGATCCCTCACCCAGCAACTCGTACCCAAGGTGTTTGCGCAACGCCTCGGCATACATGTTTACGCTCTCATGGTTTGTGACTTTGACTATCTCAGCAATTGTGGGAGAGAGGGTGATAGTCAGCGGTATTGCGCTCATGCTGTCATAAACCGCTCTTTCAGCTGAGGCCTTGCCGTCAATGCGGATGCCCGCTGCTCTCATCTCAGTGTCCAGCATCCTGACGAGGGTGTACGGAGGATCCGGGATCGAAGCCTTCAGGGCGAAGCTGCTGTCGGCGGGAACACTCCCGGAGATCCAGGCTGTTTTGGAGTAAGGGGGATTGTAAACATAACCGTTATCGGATCTTCCTGATGAAGTCAGGTAGTTGATTATATGAATATCCCTGCCATACTCCTCTGTTGAATCTATTATTGCAGGCATCCCTTCGCTCTGCCCGGTAATATAGATATTGTACTTGTTATCATTGAAATTGATGTCATATACGCCTGCGCCATAGTACTGTCCCAGGTCGCCCCATGACCATCCCGAGGGTGCGGGATTGAATTCATATATCGATTCGGCGGCTGCCACCCGTCCTTTAACGCGCCTCACGCCGGCGGCCCTGAGAGCGTCCACCCACTGTCCTGTTACATCACCGTAGTGCTCCGGGAAGTATTCAGAGCCGAGCGAGGGATCGCCTCCTCCCTTTATTATCACGTCACCCTCAAGAACCCCTCTCCGTTTGTTATAATCTCCGTTTAGCAGGATAGCGGTTTCGTAACGGTAGTCCGGGCCCAGCAGCAACAGTGCAGAGGAGGTGGGGTACAGTTTCATCACTGATGCTGATGCGAGATTACGGTCTTCATCATAACCGAAAAGGATCTCCCCGGTGCTTGCATCGGCAAAGCAAAAGGAGTATGAGGTTCCTGTAAGGGTGGTGTCGGCCAGGATTGTGTCCAGTACGCTCTGCTGACCGGTGAGCAGTGACGATGTGGCCGCAATGAAGAAGCAAGCCGTAAGTGTTTTGATATTCATAGCGATTTATTTTGTTCCATTGTAGAGAGCAGTCCGCATGCTGCGCTGATATCTTCTCCCCGGCTGGCACGGATTGTTGCGGTGATGCCCCTGTCATTGAGGCTGTCTCGGAAGGCTTCCATCTCTTTCATTCCCGGGCTGCTGTAGTCCGACCCGGGGACAGTATGAAACCGGATCAGGTTGACTCGGCACCGTATGCCGTTGAGAATCCTGGCCAGCTCCTTTACATGGGCCGGGGTATCATTCAGGCCTTTGAAGACTATGTATTCAAAGGAGACCCTTCTTTGACGGCCAAAATCGAAAGCCCTGATTATGTCAAGAATTTCCTTCACCGGGTGGGCCTTCTGTACAGGCATAAGGGCCTGGCGCTCGGCGTCAAATGGAGTGTGAAGGCTGACGGCCAGGTGACACCTGGTACCCTCAAGGAACTCCTTAATCCTGGCAGTGATACCTACGGTACTGACGGTTATGCGGGTTGGGCTCCATCCGTAACCCCAATCTGAGGTGAGTATCTCAAGGCTCCTGAGAACCTCCTTAAGATTGTCGAGAGGCTCACCCATGCCCATGTAAACAATATTTGTAAGGGATGGGTGCTCGGGCAGGCTTCTGAATTGGTTCAGGATATCGCCGGCAGTGAGGTTACCCTGGAAACCCTGCTTGCCGGTCATGCAGAAATGGCAACCCATCCGGCACCCCGCCTGCACTGAGAGACAAACGGTGACACGGTCGCGGTCAGGTATGACTGCCGTCTCAATGAACCTGTGTTCATCGACCCGGAAGAGATACTTCTTCGTCCCGTCAACAGAGGCAGTCTCTGATGACGGAGGAGTAAGGCCTGTAACGAACTTTGACTCCAGGAGGCTGCGTGCCTTCAGGGAGAGATCCGTCATGGCGCTTATCTCCGGCGCTCCTCTCTTGTAAAGCCAGCCCGCTATCTGCCGGGCGGTGTATGACGGCAATGACTCAGCTGCCGTTATGGCGACCAGCTCTGTGAGCGTCTTTCCGAAAAGTCTCTCTGCTGACATCAGAACCGGTAGGCTGCTTTAACCAGATCACTGACGCTCCTGAAAGGCTTCGGCGGCTTCAACTCGGCATTGAGGAAGTTGTAGATATCCATTCTAATACGTCTGGCTTCCTTGTAATCCATCCTGTCAAAGGAGTGCCCGCCGGGCATATCCTCGAAGATCTTGTATTCGAAATTCTTTTTGCCGGCAGCCTTGAGGGATTTTATAAGGTGTTCGACCTCAAGAACATTTACATCCTCATCATTTGTGTTTGTGTGGATCAGCAGGGGAGTGTTTCTGTAACGGTCAACCTGCCATGCGGGTGATCGCTTCCGGTATTCGGCAACGTTCTCATCAGCGGTTTTCCCGATATGATAGGAGGCGGAGTAGAGATCACGGTACTCATCATCCTTGTAACCCATCCGGGCAATAACATCACTGACAGGCACTCCTGCAAAGCATGCTTTATAGGCCTCAGGGTGATCAAAGATACAGAACAGGCCAATAAGCCCTCCGTGACTCCATCCTATAACACCTACCCGATCTTTGTCCACGATGTCATAATTATCTATCATGTACAGCCGGCTGGCATCAACATCTTCCACCTCCAGTCCGCCGTAATCTATCCTGCGGTAGAGCCCTGCCCCGTACCCTGTTGAACCACGGTACTCGGCAGCAACCACGATGTAGCCCTGCGCAACCATCTCACGTATGATGTGCGTATAATATGTTGTGAAATTAGCATGAACGCCACCGTGGGGCAGGACCAGCAGAGGGTATTTTTTCGAGGGGTCGGCATCACGGGGAATAAATACATAGCTCCAGAATTTAAGAGGATTGCCAGCTCCCTGTCCGGTGGGATTGCTCTCTTTTGCCGGGGGAGGACCGGTGGTATAAATCTTGTCGACAAATGCGACGTCACCAACACGATCAAACCAGAGGAGGTCATCGATGTTCTTTTCTATGACGTCAAGCCGGTGGTCCAACGATGAAAAACTGTTCTCAACCTCTTTGATTGCATTCATCAGCTCGGTGTTACCCGGCTGGGCGGTCATGACCAGGGACATTGAAGCCAGACCCGTCGCAAGAATTAAGGTTTTCAGGTAGTTTCTTTTCATATCTGTAATTGTTTATACTTCTGATTCTCCGCTGAAGACAAATGTTGCAGGACCGGTGAGGAAGATACCGGATGCTCCGTGTTCGGTCAGGCTGAACCTGACCGAGAGTATTCCGCCCCTGACATTGACCATGGCCCCGGAGGTGACAATTTTTCTGCTTCTGGCTGCCGCAATGGCAGAAGCTGTCACTCCTGTACCGCACGACAGTGTCTCGTCCTCAACACCGCGCTCATAGGTCCTTACAATCAGGCTTCCGTCCCTTACACTGACCAGGTTTACGTTAACCCCTTCGGGAGCATAACGTTCAGAGTAGCGCAGGGCTCTGCCAAAGGAGACCATATCGGTATTTTCGTTGTCTTCTGAGAATACAACCAGATGGGGTACTCCGGTGTTTGTGAGGATGCCGTCAGGGGTCTCACTCATCTCCGCTACATCAGTGATTGAGACCTCTATAATGTCTCCGCCGATGTGCCTTGCCGAGTGAGGTCCATCGCCTGCCATGAATGAGAGATCACGTATCCCGGTAATGTTCATCATGGCAAAGTGAGCCGCACAGCGTGCCCCGTTGCCGCACATCTCCCCTGCAGATCCGTCGGCATTGAAATATAACATCCTGAAATCATACCCGACACAATCTTCAACCAGTATCAGCCCGTCGGCCCCGATACCGAACCGCCGGTTGCATAAACGGCTGATAAGCTTGCTGTCAGAGGGGTCGAAGACGGCCGGGGTGTTTCTTACGATGATGAAATCGTTGCCTGTGCCCTCATATTTGTTAAAGAGAATTTTCATTCCGTTAAATTGGAGTTAAATTACCTGAAATGAGCCCGCCGGTCTGTTAAAAAAGCAAAAATTTGTAAAACAATTTAACATAATCAGGGTTGTAAAGATACCAATTCTTTACGGAGGCACGTAATTTGTTGATAATGGTAGTACAAGGAAAAAACGATAAAAATTATACAGTAATGAAAGGCAGGAGACTTTTAACAACATTGGCGGTTGCCCTTTTTGGGGCACTGGCCGGACTCTTCATCTTTACGAGGTTTCTTGACAGTGGAAGGATCATTGTTGGTACTGACAGGGATAAGCAGGAGATTGAAGAGAATGCGAGGTATACATCGATGGTTCCGCAGTCGGGGGTAAATGACTTCACCTATGCCGCTGAGAAAACCGTCCATGGTGTTGTGCATGTCAAGACCAGGACTACGGTCAGCACATCACAGTCCAACCCGTTGTATGAATTCTTTTACGGTCCGGGAACCAGCCGGCCCAGGGAGGTCAGGGGCTTCGGATCAGGTGTGATAGTAACGGCCGACGGTTACATTGTAACAAACAATCATGTCATTGATGAGGCTGATGCGGTGGATGTAACGCTTAATGACAAGCGTACCTTCGAGGCTGAAGTGATAGGACGTGACCCGAGCACTGACATCGCTGTCCTCAGGATCAAGGCCACGGGTCTGCCCTTCATCAGTTTTGGCAACTCAGATGCCATAAGGCTGGGAGAGTGGGTATTGGCGGTAGGTAATCCGTTCAACCTTACATCAACTGTGACAGCAGGGATTGTCAGCGCCCGTGGAAGGAGCCTCGGGCTGCTTGATAACCAGTACAGGATCGAATCATTCATACAGACTGACGCTGCTCTCAACCAGGGTAACAGCGGCGGTGCACTGGTGAACACTCAGGGCGACCTGATAGGCATTACCACTGCAATTATTTCACCCAGTGGCGCATACGCAGGCAACTCTTTCGCCGTTCCGTCGTCTATTGTGAAGAAGGTATATGAGGACCTGAAGCAGTTTGGCGAAGTACAGCGCGGACTTATGGGTGTGAATATTACCGATGTCACATCGGAAATTGCCAAAGAGGAGAACCTAAAGGACATCTCAGGTGTTTATCTGACTGGGATTGTTCCTGACGGTGCAGCTGAAGCAGCAGGCCTTGCGGCAAATGATGTTGTAATTGCAATAAACGGTGAGAAGGTAGCAACTACATCGGATCTGCAGGAGAAGGTAAACCGCTACAGGCCTGGGGATAAGGTGGAGGTGACCTACCTCAGGAAGGGAAAACAGGACAAGAAAACTGTTGTTCTCCGCAATTTTGAGGGAGGAACGGGCGTTGTAGCTCCGGGGGCGCAGAGCACGTCATTGTTCGGTGCAACATTTTCCCCGTTAAGTGCGGGCGACAAACAGCAGTATAAAACAGAGAACGGAGTAAAGATAACATCAATCTCAGAGGGCCGGTTTCGCGACCTGGGCCTGGGAAGGGGAACAATCATCGTTGATGTGAACGGACAGAAGGTGAACAGTGCTTCAGATATCCGAAGGGCCACCAATGATGAGAAAAGTCTGACGTTAGTCGAAGGGTTTACGCCAGACGGAACTTACTTCAAATACCAGACAAGACGGTAGCTTGGAGTGAAATATAAGGTACGGCAGATCAGGAAGTTACTAATTACAAATATTCCCTGTCACATCTGAAATATTTATTTGTTTATTAACTAAAAAAGCAGTACATTTGCGGAAATTTTTTCGAAGGGATATAGAGAATGAGACAACTTAAGATTACCAAATCCATAACCAACCGTGAGAGTGCGTCGTTGGACAAGTATCTGCAGGAGATTGGTAAGGAGGAGTTGATATCGGTTGAGGAAGAGGTAGAGTTAGCGCAGAGGATCAAGAAGGGTGACAGGGCAGCTTTGGAGAAGCTTACGAAAGCAAATCTTCGGTTTGTTGTCTCAGTGGCCAAGCAGTATCAGAATCAAGGACTTAGCCTTCCGGACCTCATTAACGAGGGCAACCTCGGCCTTATCAAGGCTGCAGAAAAATTTGACGAGACCCGCGGTTTCAAATTCATATCATATGCCGTATGGTGGATCAGGCAATCAATCCTTCAGGCTCTCGCTGAGCAGTCGAGGATTGTGCGTCTGCCTCTTAACCAGGTCGGGTCACTGAATAAAATCAATAAGGCATTTGCCCGTTTTGAGCAGGAGAATGAGCGTACCCCGTCACCAGAGGAGCTTGCAGAGGTGCTTGACCTCCCGAAGGAGAAGGTTGCTGATACCCTGAAGGTCTCAGGGCGCCATGTATCCGTTGACGCCCCCTTTGTTGAGGGCGAGGACAACAGTCTTCTAGATGTTCTTACCAATCTCGACTCCCCGATAGCTGACAAGATGCTGATCGATGAGTCGCTCTCCAAGGAGATAGACCGTGCACTGGCCACCCTGACCGAGCGTGAGAGGGATATAATCCGTTATTTCTTCGGCATTGCATGCCAGGAGATGACGCTCGAAGAGATAGGGGAGAAGTTCGGGCTTACCCGCGAGAGAGTAAGGCAGATAAAGGAAAAAGCCATTCGCCGCCTGCGCCACACCTCACGCAGCAAGCTGCTGAAAGGATACCTGGGATAATAACGTCTTAAGAAAGCAAGGATAATAGTCCCGCCTGAACCGCGGGACTTTTTTTTATAACAGAAATGATCCGCCGTCTGGCGGATCATTTTGTCTCCGCTTCTGAGGGCGGAATGGGGGGAAGAACTGCTTCATAATGAAATGGCTGGTCTGAAAGAGCAACCACATCACACGGTAAAAATAGCGGAAAGAGTGATCCGGTATACTGCTTATGGGGTCCAACTTACAGAACGTAAACCAGAGACAACAAAACGCCCCTGCCATACAACAGAAACCTATCTTCCGGAAAATTTTCTCACGAATTCGGTCTTGTATGAGTCTCCGAGGAAGGCCTTCAGACCCTCTGACAGGATTATCTCACCCTGTCTTGTGTATCCGGTGACGTGATCAAGGTTAACAAGGTATGAGTGGTGCACCCGCAGGAAGTTCTGATCCTCAAGGAGACCGTCAAAGTGCTTGAGATTCTTTGAACTGACCACTTTCCTCTGTCCTGCAATGTGAAAATTGGTGCAGTAGCCGTCTGCCTGACACATGATTATCTCCGGCACCTTCAGAACCTCGAAGCCCTTCAGGTTAGGTATAATAAGTGTCGACTGCCTTGAAGTACCCCCTTTCAGGTTGCTCAGCAGCGCAGTTACGATCTCGGTGCTGATGCCTGGCCTTTCCGCGGTCCTGACCCTGGCTACCGCATCTATCAGCTCATCAATCTTCACGGGCTTGAGAAGGTAGTCTACTGCGCTGAACCTGAATGCCTTGATTGCATATTCAGAGTAAGCCGTCACAAAGATGATCTTGAAATCAATTTTTTCAAACATGTTCAGCAGGTCAAATCCCTTGCCGTCAGCCATCTCTATATCGAGGAATATCAGGTCAGGCATGCTCTTCCTGATGGCATTGTAGCCTGTCTTTACGGACGAAGCTACTGCAACGATTTCAACATCGGGGCAGTATTCCTTCAGGTAGTTTGACATGACCTCCCTTGCAAGTCGCTCGTCATCAATTATAACCGCACGTATCATTGTCTGTTGGTTGCTTGTTATTGCAGGTTTTCATTTATCAAATGCTTCCTTTTCATACTTTGACTGGTATCTCAATCTCAACCCTGGTTCCTGTCTCAGCACGGTCAGGGTACACATCGGTGATACGTATCTTATGATCGGTGAACTGTAGGTTGTTGATGATCTTCAGTCGCTCAACTGCCAGTGCAATGCCTTGCGAACGCTTTGGCAGATTCTTGTCTTTCATGGCCTCAGACCTCTCTCTGCCTACACCGTCATCCTCTACAACACATACCAGTTTGTCTGCTTTGCTTTGCAGGGCGACCTTAATCATTCCCTTCCGGCCTTCCAGTCCCATCACCCCGTGCCAGATTGCATTCTCAACAAAAGGCTGTATCAGTCCCGGAGATACTTTAACAGCCTCCTGTCTTATCTCCGGATCCACCTCAAATACATAGTCAAACTTGTCTCCGAACCTGAGATGTTCGATCTTCAAATAGTCCTCCAGCGAATCCATCTCAACGCTCAGTCTCACAAATTCTTCGTTCATATTAGTCAGGACTGTCCTTATCAGTTTTGAAAAATCGGCGATATATCTGTTGGCTGACAGCCTGTCGTTGTTTGAGATGAAATAGTTGATTGAATTAAGCGAATTGAAGATGAAATGCGGGTTCATCTGACCCCTGAGCGCCTGGTGGCGGAGGGTATCCCGCTTCTGTTGCTCCCTCTGCTTCATCTGTCTGATCACCGTCCATGCAATCAGCGACAGCAGAATGATTATTGTAAGGGGCAGTGCAATCAGGAACCCTGTTGTCTGGTAGAAGAAAGGTTGGAGATATATCACAACCTCTTTCGGGTTACCCCATGAACCGCTGATATCGGTGGCTTGAATCTCAAGGTTATACCATCCCGGCTGAAGGTTCGAGAAATTTATGTTCCTGTCGTTGTGGTCTGTGTAATACCAGTTGTCTGACCCGCTGTCAATCCTGTATCTGTACCTTACCTTTTCAGGATGGCGGTATTCAGGAACCACAAATGAGATATGAAAATTATCGTCGCCCTTATTAAGAAAGATTGTATCTGCCTTGTATACGGGTTTATCAAGTGTTCGTTTCAGGGCTGACACCTCCAGCTCCTTTATGATAATCCCGGGTTTTACCCTGCCAGGGTGTTCCCTGAGGATCTGCTCAGGGTCAAATTCCACAGCACCGCCTACACCTCCGAAAAGGAATCTGCCATCTTCCGAGATGAAGGAAGCATCAGAGTTGAATTCATGAATGGTCAGCCCGTCGTTTTCGCCGAAGGACCTTATGAGGCCGTTAGCAGGGTTGATGACTGAGATGCCGTTGTTGGTTGACGCCCATATATTGCCGGCACCATCCTTCAGGACACTGTATGTGGTGTTGTTTGACAATCCTGATGAGGTTGTATAAAAAACCTTTTCACCTGTTCCCGGGTCGAACTGACATACACCGGTTCCCAGGGTGGCAATCCACAGTTTGCCGTCATCACCTGTACAGATGTCCTCAAGGTTGCTCTGGCCTTTGGCAAGCCTTATCAGCTCATGGGCCCCGGATTTAATATCAAATTTCAGCAACAGATTATCGCTGCAGCCAACCCACACAATATCCTCCTCCAGGTGAATTGTAAATAAATTTATTGTATCGCTTATCTCCAGGAGCCTTTCGGACCTTCCGGACCCCGGGTCGAAGCGAAGGATTCCACCGTCAGCAATAAGTATACGCCCCTCATTGTCCCAGCAGATGGAATGGACCATTTTGGACAATTTGTACTCTTCAATCTTCTCAGTGGCAAGATCGAAACGCAACAGGCTGGAGTAGAAATAGCCGATCCATAGCCCGGTTTCGTCATCAAGGAACGCTCTTGGATGGTAGAGCCTGGCCAGATCACTCTCATTCAGACTATTAATTTTCTCGGCTCTGCCTTCCGGACCGATACGTATCAGGTAGTTTCTGTCTCTTGCGGCCAGCCACAGATCTCCTTTTGAATCAATGTTTATGCCGAATACATTAAGAGCACTGTTTTTCAGCGGGAAAGGATTGATATGATTGAATTCATAGGGGGTAAACACTGCCTTGACAACTCCCTGGGGCGTTCCCCCTTCGCTGAAATTGGAGAACCACAGCAGGTCGCGTCCATAGAAGAAAATCTCCGTTGGCATGCCGGTGACATCCTGGGGTATTATTAGTACCGAGTCCCTTTCGGGAAACCAGACATGGAGTCCTTTCCGGTACCTGTAAAAAGCAAAGGGCAGGGTATCGGCAAATGCCATCTCCCTTGCAGGTCCGCTGTACTCGCGGAACATATTCTTGTCACGGTCGTGCCTGAACAGTCCGGTAGATGATGCTATCCACATGTTCCCGCTTCGGTCGTGAGTTATGCGTGATGCACCCACAATGCCAGGGAAGGTCCCGGTCCTTTCAGGCAACACCTCAATGCCGCTGACACTTTTTATCAATGCTGCTCCCTGACCGGTTCCGGCTTCAGCGCTCAGTTCCACTTCGATGACGTCATGGCCGGCCAGCCATAGCCTGTCACCGGCCTCAAAAAGCATACTGTACCGGCCAATTACCACCGCTCCAAGATTTTCAAGTCGTTTCGACCACAGGTAGGAGACCGTTTTGCCGGTTTTAGGGTCATACCTGAGCAGCTCATTTCTGAGCATGAAATAGAGAAATCCGTCCGGACCGCTGTCGAAGCTGATCAGGTCATTAAGTGAATGGCCATCGATGCTGCCTGTCACCATGAACTCCTCCCGGGACCTGTCGAAGAGGCTTATTACCCCGTTGTCTGTCAGGATCCACAGGTTGTCTGTGGCATCGATTGCAACAGAGGTTACAGAGAAATATGGGATTGTTGTACTGTCTGCAGGGTCATGGAAGTAGTTGATGAAATCAGTCCCGTCATACCTGGTCAGTCCGTCCCATGTTGCCATCCAGATAAACCCGCTGCTGTCGGCCACTATCCTTCTTACATTATCATGGCCTATCCCCTCCATGGAGGTATAACGGGTCATGATATAAGATTGTCCCTCCATCCGGATAGAGAGTATAATCAAAATCATGGCCGTGGCCAGCTTCCGGAGGTATGGATATTTTAATTCAGGCGGGCGCATTTGATCAACCGTTCTGTAAAAATAGAAAAAAGCTTCAGAACAACTGATTGATAAAGAGTATAATATTAAAACTCCGCAAACCACCACCTGCGATTGGTCCTATTTACTAATTTTGTCTGAATAACATTCCATGGAATTCAGGCTCAAATCAGACTATACACCCACGGGTGACCAGCCGGAGGCGATTAAGCAACTGCTTGCCGGGCTGAGGCAGGGAGTCCCCTTTCAGACGCTGCTCGGCGTCACAGGATCGGGAAAGACATTCACAATTGCCAACGTCATTGAGCAGATGAACAGGCCGGTCCTTGTGCTCAGTCACAACAAGACCCTGGCCGCGCAGCTCTATGGCGAGTTCCGGCAGTTCTTTCCTGAAAATGCGGTGGAGTATTTTGTCTCCTACTACGACTACTACCAGCCTGAGGCCTATCTGCCGGTGACCGATACCTATATAGAAAAGGACCTCGCTATCAATGATGAGCTTGAGAAGCTTCGTCTGAGCGCCACCTCGTCACTTCTGTCAGGCAGGAGGGATGTCATTGTGGTATCATCCGTCTCCTGTCTGTTTGGCATCGGAAACCCAGACGATTTCCGCTCCAACACCGTGCATGTGATCAAGGGGGCCAAGACCGGCCGGAACGTGTTACTGCGGAAGCTTGTTGACAGCCTTTATGCCCGCAATGAGATCGAGTTCACTCACGGTACCTTCAGGGTCAGGGGTGATACCGTGGATGTCTTCCCGGCCTATGCTGACATTGCCCTCCGCATTGTCTTCTTCGGTGATGAGATTGAGGAGGTGTCGACTTTTGATCCGCTCAGCGGGCAGCACAGGGATGATCTGGACGAATATATTATTTACCCGGCCAACCTGTTTGTAACCACACGCGAGAGGATAAATGTGGCTGTCAGTATGATACAGGATGATATGGTACTGCAGGCTAAGCACTTCCGTGATACCGGAAGGCCCGAGGAGGCAAAGCGCATAGAGCAGAGGGTGCAGTACGACCTCGAGATGATCAAGGAGCTCGGTTACTGCAGCGGCATAGAGAACTACTCGCGCTATCTGGATGGGAGGGCTCCGGGAACGAGGCCGTTCTGCCTCATCGACTGTTTCCCTAATGACTTCATAACCGTGATAGACGAAAGTCATGTCACCCTGCCCCAGATAAGGGCCATGTATGGTGGCGATCACTCGCGCAAGCAGACACTGGTGGAATACGGTTTCCGTCTTCCGTCAGCCCTGGACAACAGGCCACTCCGGCTGGAGGAGTTCGAGGCACTCACCGGTCAGACCGTTTATATGAGCGCCACCCCGGCTGAGTATGAGATGGAGAAGAGCGAGGGCGTATATGTTGACCAGGTCATCAGACCGACCGGATTGCTTGATCCGCCGGTGGAGGTGAGGCCGAGCCGAAACCAGGTTGATGACCTGATGGAGGAGATCAGAAGCCGGTCGGCAAAGGGTGAAAGGGTCCTGGTGACTACAATGACCAAGAGGATGGCGGAGGAGCTGAATACCTATCTTGCCAGGTTTAACATCAAGTGCCGTTACATACACTCCGGTGTGGAGACGCTGGAGAGGGTGGAGATACTGGAGGGATTGCGGTCAGGCGAGTTCGATGTGCTTGTGGGGGTGAACCTCCTCCGCGAGGGGCTTGACCTGCCGGAGGTCTCGCTGGTGGCTATCCTTGACGCAGATAAAGAGGGCTTCCTGAGGTCCGGCAGGGCACTTACCCAGACCGCCGGCCGTGCGGCAAGGAACCTCAACGGACTGGTGGTGATGTATGCCGACAGGATCACGGGAGCAATGAGGCAGACGATAGACGAGACCAACAGACGCCGGGCCAAGCAGCTTAAGTATAATGAGGAGATGGGTGTCACCCCGCGCCAGATAGTGAAGAAAGGGGGAACAATGATTCTTGGCCTGAGCCGCAAGGGGGTGGAGGTGAAAGCCTACACCGGCCCCGAGACAGCAGACGTGGCTGCCGATCCGGTGATACAATATATGTCAAGGGAACAGCTTGAGAAAGTCATAGAGAAGACACGCAAGGCGATGGAGAAAGCAGCAGGAGCGCTGGACTTCATCGAGGCCGCACGGCTGCGCGATGAGATCGAAGGACTGCGCAGGATGATGAGCAATAAATCAGGATGAAGATGAACTAAGAATTAAGAGTTAAGAATTAAGAATTAAGAATTAAGAGTTAAGAATTAAGAGTTAAGAATTAAGAGTTAAGAATTAAGAATTAAGAATTAAGAATTAAGAATCAGTAACATAGACCTTGTGACTTCAGACCTTCAGACCTTCGGACCCAGGTCCTTAAGACTTCCTTTTCAAAAGAACCGGGAAGAGCAAGAAATAATCATTTCCTGCGTTAATTAAATGATCCGGGTGCCTTGCTTCCGGAATCCTATATTACATAATTGTATATGAAAAGAATTTTAACAGGCCTCCTCCTTCTCACTGCGCTGCTTGCGGGATGCTCCAGATACAGCGGTCCGGAGCCTGTTGACAATCCGAAAGTAATCATATTGATGTACCACCGCATCACAGACGGAGCGGCCACAACCCTCTATGAACGCAGTGCGGCGGATTTCGAGAGAGATCTTGAATACCTTAGTAAGAACAATATCCGGGTCATTGACTTCAGTGAACTTGAAGAAATAGTCGAGGGTGAGACAGAAATGCTCAGTCATGCAGCGGTTATCACCTTTGATGACGGTGACCATTCGTGGTATACCCTCGCCGCTCCGCTGCTGAAAAAACACCACATGAAAGGAACGTTCTTCCTCTGGGCTTCGAAGATGGGCATGAACTCCTTCCTCACATGGGAGGAGGTGACACTGATGAGCAATTTCGCCTGGGAAGGCGGAGAGAGACCGTTCGCATTCGGTTCGCATACTATGTCACATCAGTTTCTGATGAACATGAAAGCTGCTCTTGGCGGCGGCGAAGCCTTTGATGCATATCTCGACGAGGAACTGGGCGGGTCGAAGATCCTGATTGACAAATATACTTATGACAGTGTTGAGGCCCTGGCGCTGCCCTATGGCGACGGTGCCGGCGATGCGGATATAATAGCGGCAGCACAGCGGCACGGATACCGTTTCATACGCACTTCCGAACGAAATGTGACCGGCACCGCGTCAACTGATTTCTACAGGCTTCCAAGCCTGCCTATGCTTGATGATACCTCACAGGAACAGATAGGAACCTACCTGGGAATAGAATAATTCACTGATGAATACTGACCTTCAATGACAAAAACAAAAAAATCGGATGAGAGGGATTGCTGCCGGTACAGATCGCACCCATGGCATGGGATCGATATTGGCGACAAGGCCCCGGAGATAGTAATGACCTACGTCGAAATGGTGCCTACAGACACGGTCAAGTATGAGATGGATAAGGTGTCCGGTTACCTGAGGCTCGACAGGCCCCAGAGATACTCCAACGTAGTTCCGGCGCTGTATGGCTTCATCCCGAGGACTCTGACCGGTAAGGCAGTGGCGGAGCGATGCATGGAACGCACAGGCCTGAGCGGCATCAAGGGTGATGGCGATGCAATGGATATATGCATCCTTACTGAAAAGGATATCACGCATGGTGATATACTCGTTCTGGCAAGGCCCATTGGCGGATTCCGGATGATTGACGGAAATGAGGCTGATGATAAAATCATTGCCGTACTGTATAATGATGCCGTATACGGTGTCTACAGTGACATCGCCGATTGTCCCCCGATAGCCATAGAGAGGTTGAAACACTATTTCCTGACCTATAAGGATCTGCCAGGCGAGAAACGGCATGTCACAATAGCTGAGATCTATGACAGGATGGAAGCGCAGGAGGTCATCAGGCGCTCATTGGCAGACTATACTGACCATTTCCCGACACTGTAACCTGACCCCTCACGGAGGGGGACCCGCTCCGGATTCCGGCATTTCTGCAGTTTGATTGACGAACAGGCGAATAAGTTGATGACCATGCTTCATATTTTGATTAATGGTTATGATCTTAATGTGGCATTAGATAATTTTGGTTTGTATTATCCGTAACACTGTAACAGTGGTAATCAGGGAAGAACTTTTTATGGAAGAATTGAAAAATCTTGTAATAGAAAAGACGGCAAAAACGCCGCGCATTGAATTGGTTCATGGAAGTGGAGAGATCTCTTTTTCAGGAAAGTCCTTGCCTGAAAATGCCACAAGAATCTATGAGCCCGTACTGAACTGGGTTAACGAATATATAGTAATGCCCAGACCGGTAACAAACCTGAGGCTCAATATGGAGTATTATAATACCTCCTCAATGCTGTGGATCTCAAAAATAATCAAATCACTCTCCAGGATCAATAACCCCGACTACCGCCTGATGGTACATATCTATATCCCCCTTGAGGAGTATGATGACCTCAGGGACTCTGAGGATATGAGAGAGTCGTTCAACCCGCTTACGGACATTCTGCAGAATTCTATTCCTGAGGTTAGCATGAAGCTGTATGCCACTGACGAGGCGTCCAAGGTTATCAGGGACGCTGTGGTTCTGTTCTAGAACTCATTTTTATTCCCGTTAATCCAATCAAACTTGCCTCTCAAGCATAAAGAAGAGCCGGTTTACGGTTCAGGTAAAGTAAACCAATGGTTTGTTTATTTTAAAAATTTTATTTCTTTAAACTTTTATTTTCTCTTTTCCGAATCTCTTTGACAGCCTCAATCATCGCTATATAGCCTTCAATAGGAACATATCCGGGGATGGAGTTGCCCGACCCTAATCCATAACCGCGGGCTAACCTTCTGTACTTCGTCCCTTTTTCCAGCACCTCCCTGTATACATCGTCAGAGGAACTAAGGCAAAGAGTATTTACGTCAATTCCACCGAAGAGGCCGATTCTGTCACCGTAGAGCTCGATCCATCTCTCAAACGGAGCTATCTGGTCCTCATTTGAATGTTTGGCGTCGATACCCAGATTAACTATATCATCCATTATATTGAAAATACGGCCACAACTGTGCAGAAGAAACTTTTTGCCGGAGGCGTGTACAAGATCAATAATTCTCCTGTATTGCGGCAGAATATGTGTCCTTATCGTCTCAGGGTCGAGCATTGTGGATGTTTTAAAACCCAGATCATCTCCCATCCTGAAGAAGACGAAAATATCGCTGTAGTTCCTTATCATCTCTGACCAGAGTGTCACGTAGAGATCGCCGATTTTCCTGAACAGGTCTCTGAACAGGTCGGGATCAAGGAACTGCATCAGACAGAGCGGCTCAAAGCCGACTAGATCCTGGCTTGATTCAAATATCCCGTATCCGCATCCCCCATATGCCTTCATTCCTTGAGGCATAACTGCCCTTATTGCATCGAGGTGAGGGCTGTATGTTCTCCAGAATATTTCAGGGATCTCATCAAAAGGGTATCTTATGAAATCATCTCTTGTCTGTATCGGACCGGGCCTGCCGCCCATTATCGCGCCATGATCAGGAAAGATATCGCAGATTGCAGCTTCGTAATCAAATGCGTCATAGGTCATTTCCCTCCAGAAAGAGATGATCTTTCTGTGAAAGGCCCTGTAATCTTCCGGCCTGTTTTCATGGAGGCATATTTCCTCAGAATAGTACCTGGAGATGAATGGCAGGTCAATATGATGCTCATACAGCGGTAGCCGCAAGGGCTTTTTATTGTAAAGTACCTTAAGGATATTACCATAGTCTGGTTCGAATGGCTTCATCCCAGTGGTCTGCACTTTAATTAAGGTATGCATGCATAAAGGCATCAACCTGCCTGAGAACATTGTTCTCCCAGGTTTCATTGTATTCCGGCTGAGTCATATGGTGTGCTCGATAAGGGACAGTAAAGATGATTTTCTTACCCTTAGCCTGATTAAGAGCTGCAAAAACGGCAGAGGAAGGGCATGTCTGGTCAATAAGGCCAATTTCAGCAACGATTGTCGCTTTTGAACCCTTAAGAATATGAGCTACATCAAAATAGGGCAGTGCTGCCAACACTTTTTCTCTGTTATTTTCAGTTTCAAACAGGTACGGCCAGCAGCCTTTGCGGCCGACCAGGCTGCCTCCCCAGTCACACATAGCCGGAACGGTGGCAATAACTGCACTGACCCTTTTATCCAGGCCGGCAGCTGCCAGGGCTTGTCCACCGCCCTGGCTCTCTCCAATAACAAGGATCCTTTTACCATCCCATTCTGGCATTGATGTCAGGTAATCGAGAGTTCTGATCAAACGCAGGTACATCCCTCTGAAATATACAGTTTCAATGTTCTCCAGCCCTGTTTGTGCATAGTTTTTCAATTCATTGTCCTCAAGATCACGATAATAACTATCGGATTGTCCGTTCAGCATTCCGTGAGCGTTCAGATCAAAGGCTAATGATCCATTACCCATTTTGGCATAGCGCAGGGCAATCTCCGGTTTTGACCGGCACCAGTCTCCATAAACACCTGCAGCATGGAAGTAAATTATGATCGGAAGTGATTTCGGAGCCGCAGATGAGGGTCTGGCAAAATATCCGCGTGCCGGTTTCGGGCCAGTGCAGTTAAGTTCCATATTAAAACATTGATAACCGGCATCAGTATGAGGTACAGGTACTTCTTTGGCCTGAAGGGGCAAAGCCCTCAGTTCAGTTTTTTCACTCCTCCAGAATCTTTCAAGGTCTTTGGGGCGACCCGTTCCCGGTTTGTATTTTTCTGGGTCGACAATCAAACCAATGCTTGCTGATCCTGTTTTTGTTCTTGCTTCGAAAATAAAAGTTGCAGGACCTGAAACAGTTTCACTGAAAATTTCCAGGGTATCGGTTCCAGGGTTCACTATCCACATGGTTTGCCGTTCCGTAAAGTCCCGGATGATTGCAACTGAAACAGAATCATGTTCCTTATGCTCTAATAACAGGGTTATCCGGGCACTCTGTCCGCTTTTGTAGATGCCGTTATCATTGGACTGTTTAATTACGACAGCCTGGCCGGAAGATGAAGTGGTGAATCCCCCAAAAAAAATAATTATCCATAAAGCGATAACCACTTTTTCAATGTGTTTCATGGAGTCCATTCTTCGTTATTTAAGCTGGAACAGATTCTAAATTGTATTAAAGTATTACCGTAAGAATTAAGTGCTACGCCGGGCATTTTGCCAGGTGATCAAGCAGCTCGGTGAGAGAGCAGGTTGCCACGCCAACATATTTATCCGCCCCTCCGTAGTAGACAAACAGGGTGTCGTTAATGACAACCTTGCCGCATGGGAATACAACACCCTTGTAGAATCCGTTTAACTCATAATCTTCTTCGGGCTGCAGAATCCAGTCCGGAGTGCGGTGCAGAACAACTGAAGGATCATTGAGGTCAAGAAGCATCGCGCCTAACCGGTAATACTTATCAGGCCCTACAGCATGATATATTGTAAGCCATCCTGCTTTAGTTCTGATGGGAGGGGTGTTACCTCCGATCTTTTTCTCCCACGGGTATTTTGCCTTTGCGAGTATCTTGCCGTCGGGGAAGCATAGAATATCGTCTGATGATGAAATCCACATTGCAGGAAATTCTGTGCCATATTCTTTTCCTACCCAATCCATCGGACGGTGAAGCATATAGTATTTCCCGTTTATCTTTTCCGGGAAGAGTATCACATCACGGTTATCGACCGATGCATTTGTCAGACGACCGGCACGGATAAAGGATTTGAAATCTTTTGTCATGGCCAGACCTGTGACAGTATGATTGTTCCTGAATACGGAAGGGAACTCATCAGGGAATACCGGAGACTTATACTCACGTTTATCATAGAGCCAATATTTACCAGGTGGATAGGGTCTGCTTGCATAGGTTACAAAAAACCAGTCACCCATTTTTATTACACGGGGATCTTCAACACAACCGGCGTCAAACCCATCTTTGCTTGGACCGAATACCGGATCAGGAAAAAGTCTGTCAAAGTGATAACCATCCTTGCTTTTTGCCAGGCCGAAATAAGTACGGTGTTCTTCATCATTCCCGGCAGTTCGGTAGAGAAGATACACTTCGCCTGTATTATCATCATACCATGCTCCCGGGTTAGTTGCAACAAGACTTTCCCAGTCATTACCCGGATTGGGTGAGAGGATAGGATTACCATTAAAGCGATTTAGTTTCATTGTATTGAATATTTATCTGTAAATGAACATAATGACAAAGCAGAATATTACCAGAAGCAGTGACCACAGCCTGAAATCACTGTACCATCTTACTTTTTTGAAAGCTGCAGATTCCTCCCTAAAGAATTCCCTTGTTAAAGTCATTCCTTCAGTCTTTTCTTTTGCAGGTTTTTCCGTAAGGAGACTTACGGTCACCATTATTGTCATGGTAAACAGGAAGTTAATCGGGGCCATATAAAGAAAATGCATTGTTCCGAGGAAAGTATGCTCCAGGCCGTAGAACATCATGAATAGTGCAATACCTATTGTTGAGAGGAGGCCTGTAAAGATTCCTGTGCCATTGGCGCGTTTCCAGAACAGGCCGAGCATAAATGCAGCAACTATCGGAGGGCCGACGTAAGAGAGGAGCTGCTGATAATAGTTTACCAGGGTTCCGAACTTCTCAATGAACGGAGCCCATATAGCTCCCATGATCAGGATAACGGTTGCTGATATCTGTCCCACTCTGACAAGCTTCTTTGAGTCAGCCTCAGGATTAATTTTCCGGTAGAAGTCCATTGTGAAGAGTGTGGACAGTGAATTCAGGCAGCCGCTGAGGCTTGCTGTAAGGGCTGAAATCATTGCTGCAAGCATTATTCCCAGCAGACCGACAGGCAGCCATGTTGTCACCATCCTGGGATAAATTCCGTCTGCCGGCAAAGTATCAGGGAAGGCAACGAATGCGCGTATTGCAGGAATGAAGATCAGGTAAAGTGTAAACATCGTAAGGAATCCTGTTAACAGTACACCTTTCCTTCCGCTGTCAACAGATTTTGCTGACAGGACTCTTTGCACCAGCTGTTGATTGTTTCCCCAGAAATAAAAGCCAAGTATCGGAATAGCGGTTATCATTGCCGGCCACGGAACGGCTTCGTCATTCAGTCCCCTGATCAGATGAAGCCTGTCAGTATTCGCCAGCCTCTCGGCCAGCGCTTCCCAGCTCCCCACGTTCTGCCAGGCAAGAAATGCAAGTATCATTGATCCCACAATCAGAATGACAGCCTGTACAACCTCTGTCTTTATGACAGAGGCGAGCCCCCCGGGTATGGTATATGAAGCAACGATCAGTGCCGAGATGATCACTACAGCCCTTATGCTGATGCCGGGGAAGATGATGCTGAATATCATCGCGCTGCCGTACAGCGTGGCAGCAATATCCATAAAGACACCGCCCACAATTGAAATTGTTGAAAAGTAATATTTGGCTCTTGCATCAAATCTGCGTTCGAGGAATTCGGGCATTGTAAAGATCCCGGATTTGATATAGAATGGAAGGAAGATCCAGGCGAAGAACACCATCACAAGAACCGAGACCAGGTTATAGTTGAATATCACCAGCCCGTACTTATAGGTAGCGCCTGAGTGACCAATCAGGGTCGAGGTTGAGATGCTGGCAGAAAAGAGCGCCAGCCCGACCATTGCCCACCCCATGTTCCGGCCGGCGAGGAAGTAGTCTGTTGATGACTTGTTCTTTGCATTGCGTAGTCCCCACCAGATGATACCAATAAGGTAGATAAGGATGATTGAGATATCAATCAGGTTTATATCTGTGATTTTCTGAAGGAACAAAAGTTTCATATTAGTCTCAGTATTAGTTTGTGGTAGTCCAGTTTGCCAGGTCACACAGGTCAGGGATGATTACACCTTCTGAAGTCGAGAAATCGACTCTGATAACAACAGGCGATCCTGACTCCGCCGTCAGTTTTATCATCAGTTTTCCGTACCATCTGTTTATCCCGTTCTTTCCTGCCATAACGGATGAGAATACAGGCTCGGTCTCGGGCAGGTATCCGACTTTTGACTCTGACCGGTCTGCCTTGACGAAGGCAGCCCCGGCAGGAGATTTAACGGTAGCGTAAAAAGTCTTGCCGTTCTTGGTCATTACTGCCTTTGTTCCGTCGCTGCTGATCACGAGTCCGTCTGTAGCAGGGCTGTGTGCCAGCCAGTAGACTGTGGATGTCTTCCTTGGAGTGAACTCATCCTGGAGAGTTATGAGCCCTGCTGCACGGTTTAGCTTGATTCCGCGTCTGTAGTTATCCACGTCGCGGCTATAGCACTGTGACAGGTCAATGACATAGAATCCTCCGTTGTTGTCATTCCCTTCACCAATGACTGAGGTTATTCCGACAGGATTCTGTTCAGGCCTTGCG
>Ga0209467_1001125_pt1 | contig 25638 bp, 25 predicted proteins | sample Higcelwee11metaG_FD_187175 | JGI IMG/M metagenome (GOLD analysis project Ga0209467, IMG submission 187175) | Freshwater pond sediment microbial communities from the University of Edinburgh, under environmental carbon perturbations - High... | ecosystem: Environmental > Aquatic > Freshwater >... | reverse complement strand
GGGTGAGATAGAGGTAGACACAACTGTCGGAAGAAGCTATCCCGGCTTCAGGTTTGGCATGGCCGACTGGTCGGTCTATGCCTCAGAGCAGGAAGGAGGGACCTCCCAGGCACGCATGAACCTCTCCCTTGGCGCAGTCATTGCGGGAGGAGAGGCCACGGCCTCACTTAATTATTATACCGGTGAACAGTTCTCGGAGAAGCAGCAGTATTACCTGTGGCGTCATGTTAATAATGACCGCACCCTGCTTCGCCAGGTTATGGCCGGTAAGATCCAGTCTCACGCCACCGCTTCGATCTATAACCCTGTGATCGGTATTCAGCTGACGAACACTCCCACCACCTTCAGGCGTTCTTACGGGACCTACACCCTGACCGACAGGACAGAGCCGGGGTGGACTGTGGAGCTGTATGTCAACAGTGTGCTGGTCGATTATATCAAGGCCGACGCATCGGGGTTCTTCACCTTTGAGGTGCCCCTGGTCTATGGCACCACCATGGTAAAGCTGAAATTCTACGGTCCATGGGGAGAGGAACGCACCCGCGAACAGAGCCTGAGCATCCCGTACAACTTCATCCCTCATAAGGAGTTTGAATATACCCTGAGTGCCGGTGTGGTGGAAGACTCTGTCTGGAGTCGTTTCTCCAGGGCCAGCGTCAGTTACGGTGCTACCCGGTTTCTTACCCTTGGAGGAGGAGCTGAATACCTCTCATCCGTCGCAACCGGACCCTTAATGCCTTTTGTCAATGCATCGGTGAGGCTTCCCGGAAACGTTCTGGTTTCGGGAGAATATACATACGGTGTCAGGGCGAGAGGGACACTGGCCTACAGGCTTCCGTCCAACATTCAGCTTGACCTATCCTGGATCCGCTATGACAAAGACCAGCAGGCAATCAGCTACAATTACCTGGAGGAACGCAAGGCCTCCCTTTCCCTCCCGGTAAGGATAAAAAAATTCTCCGCCTATTCAAGGCTGTCATACTACCAGATAGTGCTTCCTGCAACCAGCTACAGCACTGCAGAATGGCTTATGGCCGGGTCACTCTTCGGGGTAAACACCAACCTGACAACATATGGTGTCTTTGCCGGCGCAAATGATCCCAATGTTTACAGCACACTTTCCCTGGGGATACGCCTGCCTGCCGAGATACTTGTCATGCCTCAGGTACAGTACAGCTACACTGAGAATGAGGTGCTGACAGCTAAGCTGGGTCTTGAGAAGAGGATCTTTGAAAGAGGCTATATCAATGTCTCTTGGGAGCAGAACTTCCGGCATGACATACGCATGGGTGAGATAGGCATGAGGTACGACTTCTCCTTCGCGCAGGCCGGTGTCTCGGCAAGACAGACAAACAGCGATGCCACTTTTGTCCAGTACGCAAGAGGCAGTTTCATAAACGACAGGCCCACCGGGTGGCTTAAGGCAGACAACCGCACAAATGTAGGCCGGGGAGGGATTTCAATAGTTGCATTCATAGACCTCAATGCCAACGGCCGTCGCGACGAAGGAGAGCCGAAGGCGGCGGGACTGAATGTCAGATCGAACAGCGGAAAGCTGGAACGCACGGAAAAGGATACCACTATACATATTACAGGACTTGAACCGTATGTAAAATACTTCATTGAAATAGATGAGAACAGCTTTGAAAATATCTCATGGAGGATAGAACATAAAACATACGCGGTGGTTGCTGATCCCAACATGATGAAACTGATTGAAATCCCGGTTTATGTAAGGGGAGAGGCAACAGGCGCCGTGTTGCTGGAGGATAAAGGTGTTTCCCGGGGGATCGGGCGCATTATAGTGAACTTCTCCAACAGCTCAGGCGCCACGGTGGGCCGCGCGCTGACCGAGGAAGATGGTTACTTCAGTTATTTCGGACTGGCTCCGGGTCTGTACCAGGTAAGGGCAGACACGTCACAGCTGAGAAGGCTCGGCCTGACATCAGAACCGGACTCTCTTACCTTCAGCATAATGATGAATATGGAGGGCGACTATATTGACGGGCTCGACTTTACCTTAAGGAAGAGATCAGCAGTTCCTGATACAACGGCTGTACCTGACTCCGCTGTAGTTGCCGACACCGTGCAGGTGATTGCTACACCCCCTGTGAAGACAGTGGTTAAAGACACATCATACCTCGTCATTCATGAGGTCACCCGTGAATTGGTAACAATAACCGAAGATTATTATGCAGTCCAGTTCGGCGCCTTCAGAACAAAGGTCTATGCCGAAATAATGAAGAATAAGGTTGAGGGCGCTCTTGACAAGAATGTGGAGCTGTTCGAGGAAGACGGGTTCTGGAAGGTGCGCATAACAGGCTTCGATGATCGCGAGGATCTTCAAAAATATATTCCTATCATACACGGACAGGGTATCACCGAAATATGGGTCATCACCAACAAGGCGGTGAAGGGCGAATGGATCACAACCGGCAGGGATGATTCGCTTGCGGTAGTGAAGGAGACAGTAATTGAAAAGCCTGACCCGGTGGCTATTACCGGAACAACAATTCAGCTCGGTGCATTCAACAGCCTGGAGGAGACGGAGGCAATAAGCAACAGGCTCCTTGCCGCCGCTGAGAAGCTCGTTACAATCAGGAAAGAGGGCGGTCAGTTCAAGGTCCAGATAACAGACTTTGCAGATACAAATGAGGTGAGGGATTTCCTTCCGCTGTTGAGGAAGTATGGATTTAAAGACATCGTGGTGCTGAGCGATTCTGAGGCCGGGATTATACCCGTTACGCCCGTTATTCCTGTTCCTGCGGTTGAGGAACCACCGGTACGGCAGGATGTTCCAGAGATTATCGTGCCCGAACAACCCGCAGTGGTGGAAGAGGCCGTGCCGCCGCCACCGGTGCCCAGATTTATCCTCCACGCTGCAAGTTATCTGAAGCGGCCACAGGCGGAAAGGGCTAAACTGAGAATCGAACGGAAGCTTAAGCTGCCCGTTGAGATAATTGAGGATTGGGACAGATACCGGGTAGTCGTCACAGGATTCTTTACAAGGGAGGAGACTTATCCGTACTATCCTGAACTTGCAGGATTGGGATTCACTGATATCTTTGTCTATGAAAAACCGCTGATAAACCGGTAGACAAAACTGAATCCGATGAAATACGTAGGAGCACACATCAGTGCATCGGGTGGTGTGGAGAACGCGCCGCTGAATGCACACGGGATAGGAGCGAAGGCTTTTGCCTTCTTCACCAAGAACCAGCGCCAGTGGGTGTCACCACCCCTTACCAGGAAGAGCATTGACGCCTTTCGCGAAAACTGTGAGAAATTTGGCTACAAGCCGTTTCAGATACTTCCGCATGACAGCTACCTGATCAACCTGGGAAACCCTGACCCGGAGGGCCTTGGCCGTTCACGCTATGCCTTCAATGATGAGATGAAGAGATGTGAACAGCTTGGCCTCGACAGGCTGAATTTTCATCCGGGAAGTCACCTGGGAAAGATTACCGAGGAGCAGAGTCTTGATCTGATCGCCGAGTCGGTCAACATCGCCCTCTCAAAGAGTAGCGGCGTCATTGCTGTCATTGAGAACACTGCCGGCCAGGGAACGAACCTTGGATACAGGTTCGAGCACCTGAAGCATATCATTGACAGGGTGGAGGATAAGGACAGGGTAGGTGTGTGCATCGACACATGTCACGCATTCACCTCAGGGTACGATTTGACAACAGCCGAAGGATTCAAAAATGTCTTTGACGAGTTTGAGAGGATTGTGGGGTTCCGGTACCTGAAGGGGATGCATCTGAATGAATCAAAAAAGGCTTTCGGCTCGCGTGTCGACAGACATGACAGCCTCCATAAGGGAGAGCTGGGTGATGAGGTCTTCGGCCTGATAATGAATGACCCCCGTTTTGACGGGATGCCTCTTATACTGGAAACTCCCGACGAGACCCTGTGGGCGGAGGAGATACAATACCTCTATTCACTTCAGCAGTAGCATTGTGGAGGTGTTTCAAACACTGACCTTACAGTTCTTCAGGTTACGGGCTGTGCGGATCAGTCCCACATAAAACGCCATGAACCGTCAGCCTGCCTCTTCCAGACAGTATGGAAGTAACCGTGTGATTCAGTCATATTGCCTGCGCTGTCAGGAACCAGGTGAGTGTATTTGCCGTATGTGTACCCAAGATCACCTGACACATCCGTAAAGTCAGGAGACCACTGCAGTTTTGTACCGGAGGCAAGGTTATTCAGATAAAACTCTTTGATAGCCTCTTTTCCACTGATGATCTTCCCCACGCGGAGTATTACGGCACTGTCGGCAGCAAAATGGTAAAAGGCCTCGGCTACTCCCTTTTCATCAGCCATCTGTGCAAATTCATGCTCAGTATTGATTATAGCCGTCTTATCAGCGTCGGAATCGGTCCTGCAGGACCATATGAGCAGTGATCCTAAAAGGGCAACGGAGAAGAGTGTAATGTTTTTCATGACACAATGATTATCGGTGATTGACGTTTATCTTGCTCTCAGATACTGGGGTGGCCAGGCCGCCTCGCTGCCAAGTTCCTTTGCCGCCTGGAGGGGGAAATAGGGATTGCGCAGCAGTTCCCTGCCCATCAGTATCAGGTCCGCTTTCTCTTCTCTAAGGATTGAATCAGCCTGCTCTGCTGTGGTTATCTGCCCTACTGCCCCTGTCATTATACCGGTTTTTCTGATTGCCCCCGCGAATGGCACCTGGTAGCCGGGCGCAGTCGGGATCTTCGCATTATGGACATTACCCCCTGAAGAGCAGTCTACAAGGTCAGCACCGGTGTTCTTCAGCAGATAAGCCAGCCCGACGCTCTCCTCCAGGGTCCATCCACCCTCCGTCCAGTCAGTTGAGGAGATGCGGACAAAGAGAGGATTCGCTTCCGGCCAGACAGACCTGACGGCTTCTGTCACCTGCAGTAACAGCCTTGTACGGTTTTCAAATGACCCTCCGTATGCGTCGGTACGGTGGTTGCTTAGCGGCGACAGGAACTCCTGCAGCAGGTAACCATGAGCGCTATGGATCTCAATCACGTCGAATCCTGCCCTCAGAGCCCGTCTTGCAGCTGCACTGAAGTCTGATATCAACTGCATGATAAACTCTTTACCGAGCATCTCAGGCGCTCTCTCACCCGGGCTGAAAGGTATGGCAGACGGTGCCACAGTTTTCCATCCGCCACTGTTCAGATCAAGTTGTTTTCCTCCCTCCCGGGGCAGAGCGCATGATGCTTTTCTGCCGGCGTGAGCTATCTGTATCCCAGCCACGGAACCCTGCCCGTGAATGAAATCCGTGATCCTCTTTAGCCCTTCGATGTGCTCATCGCTCCATAAACCAAGGTCACCGGGGGTGATCCTTCCCTCAGGTACAACAGCTGTTGCCTCCGCGATCACAAGACCTGCACCTCCAACCGCCCTGGTGCCAAGATGAGTCAGGTGCCAGTCGTTTGCAAACCCATCCTTTGCCGAATACTGGCACATGGGAGACATGACGATACGGTTTTTCAGAGTAACGTTCCTGATTGTCAGAGGTGTGAAGAGAGTGGACATGACCGGTGTAGTTAAATTGTAATTTACGGTTAAGATATAATTCCTTTCGATTGACCGGTTTCAGAATCTGTAGAAAAAACCGATGCTGCCAGAGATGGGCACGAGGTCGGTGATGTAGCCCTCAGGAGGATTTGTCCTGCGGTTAATTGCAATACCCAGGTCAGCATTCAGTCCGAATCTGCTGCTCCTGCCCGGGATGAGAAAGGAGCGTCCTATCCTGGGATAAATGAAACTCTGCTCGAAGGTGTCATAGCCCTTACCGAACAGGGTGGTGCTGACGCCGCACATCAGATAAAACGGTCCCGGCTTCCCGGGCGCGGCTTTTCGCGGCAGCCGGTAATAAACCTCAAGACCCGTAGTATGAAGCTGGCTGACAAGGTCCTGGGACACTCCTACCTGTACTTTATTCCCGTATCTTGCCTTGAAGAATATACCATCAAACAGTCCTGCACCCGTGCTTATTTCAAACCTGCCCTGGGCTGAAAGGGCATGTGCTGAGATAAGCAGGAACAACATCAGGACTACCCTCATAATTGTTATTTGTTTCTTCACGGGAGATCGATAGAGTTTTAGCTACTAAAAATACACGTTTTAAGGAAATAATCCTGCCCGTGTCTGCATAATTGGAAATCCGGTCCCTGATTGAACCAAATTACCTAATTTCGGGTTAAGATTTAAAGGTTATATGTTTTTAACAGGAAATACTAACATGGCAATTACAAAAGTATGGATCGAAGAGGGCTGTATTGCGTGCGGATCGTGCGAGCAGATATGCCCTGAAGTCTTCCAGGTGACTGATCAGTCGAGGGTACAGGAAGGAGTCAGTTTCGCCGATTATGAGGCACAGATAAAAGAAGCCGCGGAGAGCTGCCCGGCTGAGGTGATTAAGTATTCCTGATAACGTGAACGGCGAATCATGACCGGTATCCGGCCGGTGATTCCTATGCTGTCAGGAGCGAACACTACAGCTCCAGCGTAATTGCATTTTCGCCGATGCCAAGGCCTGCCAGGTGTCCCTTTACCGATTCCATCATCGGTGGCGGACCGCACAGATAAAAATTCTTATCGTCATCCGTGACATTGGCTTTTATCAGCCCGGGGGTTATGAAGCCACTTGCATATTCACCTTCCGGTTCATCAGACAGTATATTTACGAATGCCTCGCCCAGCATCTCTTTCAGCTCGGATTCAAGTATTATATCGGCCCTGGTTTTGTTGGCAAATATCAGTTTATTTCCCTCCAGTGCCCCCTCTGTCCGAAGATGCCGAAAGATGGCAATAAAGGGAGTTATCCCGGCGCCGCCGGCAATGAACAGCCCTTTTCCCTTGTAGGTAATGGCGCCCCACCCGTTTCCTATTACAAGTTCATCGCCCGGCTTAAGTCTGGCCAGCTCCCCGGTCACCCCCTGGTGAGACGTGTATATCTTAATTATAAACTCAAGAAAGGGATCACTGTTCAGCCCCGTGAAGGTAAACGGCTTTCTTTTTTTCTTCAGTTCCGGTGTATTGACCGAGACGCTTGTTGCCTGTCCCGGTACGAATGTGAACCCATCCGGTTTTTCGACCCGGAACTCCATGACGTCATGTGTAATCTGTTTTATGCCAAGTATACTGACTATGTGTTCTCTCATCCTTTAAGATTTTGATTACTAAACAAGTTATACGATGCATTGTTTTAGCCAACCTGACGATTGCCTGGATTTTGCGGGTTGGACACACCCGGTAACGGACTTTACCTTGAGGGTAGGATGCACCTTGTAATTGACGTTCAGGCGGGTCGGATGCATTCTGTAACGGACGTTACCCGGCATGGCCCCCTTACTTTTTTCAAAAATCGAGTTTAATGTTATATTTTTATTGCAACGAAAACTCAATTATCAGACCTCTATGAAAAAACTTCTCCTCTCTATTCAGCTGCTGTTATTAATCTTCACCGTAAGAGGTCAGGATCCGAACGAGGCGGCTGTTCTGAATGCAATGCATTCAATCTCAAGCCATGATCTGCTGGAATATGTGAGTATTCAGTGTGACGACAAATACGAGGGAAGGCTGACCGGGACTCCGGAATACCAGGCCTGTGCGGAATGGCTGGCAGGAGAGTTCTCCGGCTGGGGACTGAAACCAGCAGGTGATGAGGGAAGCTGGTTCCAGTGGTTTGATATTCCCTACACGCTTGTGTACCCGGAGTGCGGTGTCTCACTCCATCTTCCGTTAAAAGACGGGACATCGGTACAGAAGCACTATCAATATATAAGCGAATATATGCCCGGCTCCACCTCGGGCAACGGCACGGTTACCGCTGAGGTTGTCTATGCCGGATATGGCATTACCGCTCCGGAGCTGGGTTATGACGACTATGCAAAAATCGACGTAAAGGGCAAGATTATACTGATAGAGAGCGAGGCTCCCGTCAGTCCTGCCGCCGGCCCGGAGAAATTCAATCCCTGGTATGAACATTCCTTTCACCAGAGCAAGCTCGCGAACGCTGTCAGCCATGGCGCCGTCGGTATGCTATATAATTACGGACCCATTGCGAATCCGAACAACGACTACTATGAAAATTTCATCTACGTACATGTAGGCGACTCCGTTGTCAGGGATATTTTCACGGGTACCGGGCTGAACCACGACTCCGTAGCAGGCGGAATAAGGGCCTCGCTGAAGCCTCGCTCGTTCAACACGAAAAAGGTTGCGACCATAAAGATGAGCACACGTCATTTTCCAGATGGCAGGGGAAGCAGCGTCATCGGACTCCTGCCGGGGACTGATCCTGTTCTGAGTCAGGAAACCATCATCATCGGAGCCCACCTTGATCATCTCGGAAAGTGCTATGAGATTATTCCCGGGGCCAATGACAACGCATCAGCTGTTGCTGTGATGATGGGCGTTGCAAAAGCATTGACGGAGAATAAAATCATGCTTAAAAGGAGCGTGCTTTTTCTTGCCTTTGGTGCAGAAGAACAAGGGATATTGGGGGCGAAGGCTTACCTCGATAACCCGGTGAGACCGCTGGATAAAAGCATCCTGTTGAATATGGACGGTGTGGGCATCGGCCACTCCATCAGGGGCGCTGCAGGTAAAAATTACCCTGTCCTCTGGTCATTCGTTGAGGATGCCAACAACAAATATATCCACAGACAGGTCTCTGCGAATAACTTTTCAAATCTTGGCAGGCCCCGGCTCGATGCAGCCAGGTTTTTAAACGCAGGTGTGCCATCGATCAGTTTTTCCACTTACGGGTCGGTCAACTATTATCACACACCTCTTGACAATATGGAAATTATCAAACCGGAGATAATGGAGGATCTTGCCAGGCTGTTATTTATTTCTGTAGTTAATATGGCAAACAGTTCCACTCCGTTGAGATAAATGACGGGATTTGCCCTGCTGATCAGCCAGAAAGGTCTGTTTACCTGGGCTGGTCGTGTTTTATGAATGTTCTGTTGTCAAGCTCACGGAAGGCCTCATTCAGCTCTTCATCCGTATTCATGACAATGGGGCCGCCCCAGGCAACAGGTTCATTCAGCGGTCTGGCGGCAATGAGAAAAAATCTTGCTCCCGCGGGCCCTGCCTTAACCTGTACCTCATCAAAGTCAGTACCTTCGCCGGACGACGCAGTCATCAACATTGCACATGCTTTCTCTTCAAAACCTTTCAGTTCATCGTCAGCAGCCATTGTTCCATCTATCAGATACAGAAAGAGAGTCTGGTCATTGGAGGTTTCCTTATAACTCCAGGTGGCATCAGGGTCTAATTCAACATCCAGATACTGCACCTTAACATATTCACTTGTGGCAGCGCCGGGATTATTTTTGTAGCTGCCCGAGAGCACCCTGACTGTTGCATTTTCCTCCTTAACCACCGAGACGTCATCCTGTTGTATGTCGCGATAGGCAGGGTAGGTCATCTTATCCTTTCCGGGGAGGTTGACCCAGAGCTGGCAGCCAAGCATTCTTTCTGAGGCTCTGGGCATCTCCTGGTGGATGATGCCTGAACCGGCTGTCATCCACTGGCATTGAAGGTCGCCGATTACACCTTTGTTTCCCAGGCTGTCGCCGTGTTCAATGTCCCCTTTCAGCAGGTAGGTGACTGTTTCAATTCCCCTGTGCGGATGCCAGGGAAATCCCTTGATATAATCCGCAGGGTCTACGGAATCAAATCCGTCAAGCATCAGGAAAGGATCGAAATCCTTGATAGTTCTGTATCCAAGGACCCTGCGCAAGCTAACTCCAGCTCCGTCAACGGCATGCTTTCCTCTTACTGCCTGTGAAAATTTCCTTCTTGCCATTGTTACCTCTTTAGTGAAATTGCCATGTAATTTAACTGGAAATTTCCTCACGGCAATCATTACTCACATCTTTTAGCCTTTTCAGGCACTGCGTATCGGTACACTTTCGGGTTTACCAGCACTCTTCATATTTATGGCCTTTAAATGAATTCCACTTTCTCTTTTCTCAGTGTATGCCACACCAATACCCGGCATAACGATTTAGCAATTTTTTTGAGTTGGGACCCAGGATATGGATGGACCATTCAACAGGCAGATGAACCATCCCTATATTTAATGCCATTAAGTTACAGGATTGTAGTGAATTGACGCTCAGGGAGGGCAAAAAATCATCTGTACTGACGCATTCCGGGAAACGCCGCCGGACATTTTAATTATGGATTCAAATTTAGTATCTTGCAAATGTGGTAATTATGGTACAATGAAGATCAGGCTGGTGGCGGTGGTATCAGGCAGTGGGGAATTCGCTGAATTACTGGAAGGGCATATCCGGAAGTTATTGCCCTCAGCGCAAATTCTGAAAGTCACAAAAGGGGGCAGGGCTACTGAAATTATTTCAGAACACAGGCCTGATCTTATCCTGGTTGACACTATATCGGCCGGGTTGAATGGATTCGCGTTATGCGCAGAGCTTAAGCGTGATGAGCGAACAGGAATTACTCCTCAAATTTGTTTCTACTCCCAGGACGATAAAGAAAGCAGACTAAGGGCCCTGGGATGCGGTGCTGACGGACAGCTCTCCTGGCCGCCTGAATATGAAGAGTTCAGGGCCTTGTCTGGCAGCATTGCCAAAAGGATGGGAAAACATAAAAAGCAGCTTGAGGACCTTAAAAAGACTCTCAGGGAGAATGAAAGACTGTATGACACATTACTGAATAATATCGAATTGATTTCGGTAACCCTTGACAGGCACGGCCGTGTTACCTCCTGCAATGACTATCTGCTAGAAATCACAGGCTGGCAAAGAGAGGATATAATAGGGGCAAACTGGTTCGAAATTTTCATTCCTCCGGAAATCGGAAACATGAAGCTTTCTACCTCCGATCCCGTGAATAGTTTCACTTCGACGTGGCATAGTGAGAGTGAAATATTAACCCGGAGCGGTGAAAGACGGCTTATTTCATGGAATAACTCTGTTTTGCGGTCATCTGACGGAACCGTTGCAGGTACAGCCAGCATCGGAGAAGACATTACTGACCGAAAACTGATTGAAAAGTCCCTTATAGAAACCGAGCAGAAATACCGTACTTTCTTTGAGAACAGCATGGACGCTATACTTCTTTCTTCCCCTGATGGCAGGGTTCTGGCCGCCAACCCCGCTGCATGCAGGATGTTCGGGATGTCAGAAAAGGAGATAGCTAAACGGGGAAGGTCAGGCCTCGTTGATAGCAGTGACCCAAGATTACAGGTGTTGCTGGCCAGGAGGGAAAAAACCGGAAAGACTGAAGGTGAATTGTACTTCCTGAGGAAGGATGGCACCAGGTTTCATGCTGAAATCAGCTCGGCCATTTACTTAGATATCGACGGGAGAGAAAAAACAAGCATGATCATCCGCGATATCACCCAGCGAAAACAGCAGGAGGAAAAGCTAAGGGAAAAGGATCAGCAGTTCAGGAAACTATCAGCTAACGTACATGACCTGATCTTTCAGTTTACCCGGATGACAGATGGTACTTACATCGTACCGGTCGCATCCGGGGGTATAAAAAATATCTTCGGCTGTTCTCCTGAAGATGTTCTCAATGACTTTGGGCCGATTGCCCGTGTAATTCATCCTGAGGACTTTGAGAAAGTCATTAAGGACATTGAGTATTCAGCCAGAAATCTCTCATATTTTACATGTGAATTCAGGGTACAGAGGCCTGGCCAGCCGATGCAGTGGATCTTTTCAAGGTCGACCCCGGAAAAACTTCCTGACGGCAGTATCACATGGTACGGATTCAATGCTGACATAACATACCGTAAACAGGTTGAGGAGGCGCTTCGCGAAAGTGAAAGCAAGTTCAGGAAGATATATGAAGAGGGGCCGTACGGCATGGCCCTTATAAACAAGGAACTTAAATTTGTGATGGCGAACCGTACCTTCTGCAGTATTACGGGCTATGATGAAGGAGAGCTCCTGAAGATGACCTTTTATGACATCACCCATCCTGACGACAGGGATGCAGGTGTTGAAAATTACAGGAAACTGATTTCGGGGGAGACTGATGTGGTACGGTCAGAAAAACGCTATCTGAGAAAGGATGGCAGTGTCATCTGGGCGTCTATCACCGTTACCTCCAATCATGATGATGCAGGAACTTTCACATATAACCTGGCCATCGTGGAGGACATCACCGAACGAAGGTTAGCATCAGAGCGGGCCGGTATCCTGAATGAGAGGCTAAGTTTCCTGGTAGAGGCAATTCAGGAATTATCGACATCGACCACCCTCGAGGGCATCATGAAGACCGTCATGGAATCAGCACGCCGGCTCCTGAATGCTGACGGCGCCACCTTCGTCCTGCGCGACGGTGATCTCTGCTATTATGCAGATGAAGATTCAATAAGCCCATTATGGAAAGGACGGCGATTCCCGATGGACGCATGTATCAGCGGATGGGTCATGCAAAACAGGCAGGCTGTAATGATCGAAGACATATATGCCAATGACCTGATTCCCCATGATATATACCTTTCAACTTTTATCCGTAGCCTGGCCATAGCACCGATACGCCTGAATGATCCACTGGGAGCCATCGGTGCCTACTGGAGCACAAATATCGCCCCGTCGACAGCTGAGCTTCAACTCCTACAGACTCTTGCCGACGCAGCTGCCAAGGCTGTCGAAAATGTCCAGCTGATAGAAGGACTGGAGAGAACGATTTCAGACAGGACGGCTGACCTGCAGGCCGTGAACAGGGAGCTGGAGGCATTTTCCTATTCGGTATCACATGACCTGAGAGCCCCTCTCAGACACATAAACGGATTTTCGGAGATCCTGATCAGGAGGTATTCTGAACAAATACCCCGTGAAGCGGTTAAGTATCTTGAAACAATAGTCGGATCAGCCACCAGGATGGGAACGTTGATCGATGACCTCCTGAGTCTCTCCAGAACTGCGCGTGCTGAACTTAAGATGGTATCAGTAAATATGGATGAGATAGTCAGGGATGCCATTCTGGAGGTTAACCAGTACCCTGGTGACCGTAAGATTGACTGGAAGATAGCAAAACTGCCTGTAAGTTTCTGCGATCCCAGTCTCATACGCATGGTCTGGATCAACCTTATTGACAATGCCCTGAAGTATACAGGCACCAGGGAGAAGGCAGTAATACGGATTGGATATAAAACGGAGGCCAGGGAAACAATATTCTTCATCGCGGACAATGGCGTGGGATTCGATATGGCTTATGCCCAGAAGCTGTTTGGTGTGTTTCAGCGATTGCACTCATCCGCAGAGTTTCAGGGCACCGGGATTGGTCTTGCCAATGTACAAAGGATAATAATGCGCCATGGCGGCAGAACATGGGCGGAAGCCGAACCTGACAAGGGAGCCGTTTTCAGCTTTTCACTGCCCCGTAACCCAATTATACAGGCACCTGAAGAAAAATAAGCTATGAACCTGAAGACAATACTGCTGGCCGAAGACAATATGAATGATGTGGAGCTCACCCTGCTGGCCCTTTCAGAGTACAACCTTGCCAATGAAATTGTTGTTGTCAGTGATGGAGTTGAGGTGATGGATTACCTGAGATTACAGGGCAGGTTTTCCGGTCGTGCTCCCGGTAACCCTGTTGTGATCCTGCTTGATTTGAAAATGCCTCGCATGGACGGGCTGGAGGTACTGAGAGAGGTTAAAAGTGATCCCTCCCTGAAGATAATTCCGGTTGTAATGATTACCTCATCAAGGGAGGAGCAGGACCTGGTGCAGTCATACAGCCTGGGCGTCAATGCCTATGTTGTCAAACCGGTGGAGTTTAACCAGTTCATTGATGCCATTAAACAGGTGGGGGCATTTTGGGCCCTACTTAACGAGAATCCCGGAATTAACTAGAGATATCCCAATGAAAACCAGATTATTGAAGATACTATGCCTCGAGGATGTTGAAGCCGATGCGATCATTATTAGGGAAAAACTGACCCTGGAGGGATTTAATATTCAATTTGACCTGGTGTCAACTAAAGATGAGTATTCGCAAAAGCTGAGTGAATGCACTTATGACATAATACTCTCTGATTATAACCTTCCCGGCTTCAGTGGTCTTGCTGCATTAATGCTGGCAGAAAAGACATGCCCTGATCTTCCCTTCATCTGCATCTCCGGGGCCATAGGAGAGGAGCTTGCAGTAGAACTGATCAGGCTCGGAGCTTCAGATTATATCCTGAAGGACAGGCTGTCGCGATTGCCACTTGCGGTGGAGAATGTCATCCGTGAGGCCGAGGCCCGGAAAGCACGCATCGAAGCTGAGGCGGAGGTAATGAAAATGAAGGAGTCTCTTGAATTGCTCAACCGCCACCTCGACGAGATCAGGGAGAACGAACGGGCTGCAATCGCCAGGGAGATTCATGACCAGCTGGGACAATCACTTACGGCACTGAAAATAGATGTTAATTACCTTCATGACAGAGTGTCTGAGAGATCAGAGGAACAGTCCAAACTTGAGCTGATGAGCGGGATGATTACGGAGATGATCAAGGATGTGCAACGAATCGCGTCAGAATTGAGACCTCCTATACTCGATGACCTCGGACTTGTTTCTGCAATGGAATGGTATATCAGGGAGTTTGAGAAGAGAACCGGGGTGGAATGCCAGACTAACCTTGACTCTGTACAGTTCACCATGGAGAAGAAGAACCTTGTGCTCTACCGTATAATGCAGGAGGCGCTGACAAACGTCTCCAGGCATGCCGGGGCAAAAAAAGTAAATATCAGCCTGACCAGAATCTACAATCTTGTATCCTTTACTTTAGTTGACGACGGAGCAGGCTTTGACACAAATAAAATTGACTCATACAGTTCACTTGGATTTTTGGGTATACGTGAGAGACTCAAACAGCATAACGGACATCTGGAGATTGAGACCGCACCGGGCAAAGGGACCAGGCTTAAGGTGATGCTTCCGTTTAACTAAAAACTGGCACTATGAAAATCCTTATTGCAGATGATCACGAGGTTGTGAGAGAAGGTCTTAAACAGATCGTTAGAAGGCTGAACGCTTTTTCAGATGTGGATGAGACATCAACCGGCACTGATACTTTGGCCATGATTGAGAACAAAGAATATGACCTGGTGATAATGGATATTTCTATGCCTGGTAAGACAGGTCTTGATATTCTTCAGACACTGAAGGACAGGCAGAAGAGTGTTCCAATTCTTGTTCTGAGCATACATGCCGAGGAACAGTACGCAATTCGTGTTCTGAAACTCGGTGCAGCCGGATACCTTTGCAAGAACAGCGTCTATAAGGAGCTGGCAGCAGCAATAAATACAATTCTTGCCGGCGGCAGGTATATCTCCCCCTCCCTGGCGGATACGCTTCTTTTCGATACAAAAAGCAATATAAATACCTTACCCCATGAAAGACTCTCTGCAAGGGAATTTCAGATTATGTGTATGATCGCAAGAGGGAAATCAGTCAATGAGATTGCCACCGAACTCTTTATAAGCAATAAAACTGTCAGTACTCACAGGACGCGATTGCTGGGCAAAATGGGAATGATGAAGAATGCAGAACTTACTAATTACGCAATAAAAAATAACCTTATTGAATAAAGACCTCTCTGCCGGCAGCAGGTATAACTCTGTCAGAAGTCGCCCTGCCCGTTATCAGAAAAACACCTACACAAGAATCAGAATAGGATTATAGCCTGCTTCTCATCCCCCCGCTACTTTTGACTCCACTAGACCAGGGGGACAATCAATGAAAATTGCAATAGCCGACGACTCAGACCTGCTCAGGGAGAGGGTGAAATCCGCCCTGTCGTGCATTAAAAACATCGAAGTGGTGGGTGAGGCTGATAACGGGATCGATGCCCTGCAGCTGATAATTGACAAAGAACCGGATTATATGATACTCGATCTCCGGATGCCCGGTCTCAACGGAATATCAGTGCTGATGAAAAGCAGAGAGTATGAGTCGAAATGCAAGATTTGCATACTGACGAATTATGCCTATAAACCTTATAAAGAGAGGTGCTTTTCAGAAGGGGCTCATTATTTCTTTGACAAAAACCTTGATTTCGGCAGGATGGTGAAAATAATCAGCGACCTGGCAAACAGGGGTGTGGCTCTCATTATCTGAGGACTGACACGAAGGAGAAAGACATGAATCTAGAACATTGCTGAAAACAGATAGATATTATGAATAATGACAAGATGGTTGTATCGGCCATTACACGATTGGTTGGCAACTTCAACCGCCGGAGACAGGTTGAGAGGCAGATGAACGAAGAAATGAGAACGGTGAAGGCATTGGATCGTTTGTCGGATTTATCCGGGAAGGAAGAGATTACAATTACAGAAGTATGCCGCGTTGCAGTTAAAAGCCTGCGCACCAGCTTTCAATATCCCGAGTTTTCGTGTGCAAGGATGGTAATCGGGAACCGGGAATTCCGGACTGCAAACTACATTGAGACACCATGGAGAAATGAGGCACCGGTAATTGTCAATGATACAGTCATCGGGAATATTGAGACTGGCTACATTAAAGAGAGACCGGGAGGGGAGACTGTTGAATCCATCGCAGGGGAACTCTCCTTCCTCAAAGAGATCTCTGAACATCTGGCCGGGATTTTACGCAATGCCTTGGCTGAAAAAGAGGTTTCAGAACAACTTGAAGAATATCGGTAGACCGGAACGGGCAGTCGGATTTCCCGTATCAGTTCAGGACTGCCATTTTTTTCGAACTTCTTACCTGGCCAGAACTGTAAGTGACAATGTAAATTCCGCCCGGAATATTTGTCCTGAATGAATAATCTCCGGGTTCGTGAATCTTTATCTCAGTGAGTTTCTGTCCTGATATATTGTAAATTCTTAATAGGCCCTCTGGCCCGGCCAGACTTTTGATTTCAGTCGTTAATACACCATGCGAATGATATACTGTAAAAAACTCTGCTTCAGGCTCAATCTGTTCCGGTAATGCCGTTTCCAGACCTGAGAAGCTGAGATAAAACCTCCCTGTATAATCTCCTGCCGGAAGAGTGACAGTGTACTCCGTTCCCTGGAGAAGGCTTAGTCTTTTATTCATGAGGGAATCGGTCAGGAAAATATTCATCTGCATTAATGCCGGATCAATGTCCAGAATCCTGAACACAACAGTACCCTCCCTGGCAGTCTTAAGGCCAAGCGACACTTTCACTGTTCTTCCAGTGGCGGGTGGAAGAGAGTTTATTGAAAGCTTTGTGCCGGAGCCGCAAAGTGAATAAAGACTTGGTATCTTACTGTCTGTATTAATAAGCTTGAGCGCATCCAGCCTGGTGTCGAATTCTGCTGTGGCCTGGTAATCAAAGTAGATCACGGCCGGATCAGCAGATTCAGGAGTATCAGAAAATGAGGCTGACAACCTTAACAGCTGTTCCGGGCCCACCGTAGCTGACTTGATAAATGTATGAGTCAGGTCTGTTAATCTGACACTGTTATCCATGGCAAGAGTTCCTGCCACCGGCCATGATCCGTCCGTAACGTGAATAAGAAATCCCTGCATTGAAGGAATGATGTTTGTTGCCAGGCCGTCACTTGAGATACCGTTGATAAATGTACTGTATGACCCGCCATAGGCATCTGTGCTGCTTGCCTTAAAGTAATATACGGCATCGTCAATATTGGAGCTGAGAAGGTTTATTTTATTCCAGTCAACTGGAGAGGGATAAGGATTACCGCACAGGTTGAATCCCCCGGTATATATCTGGTTATTATTCCATACAGGTATTGATAATGCTCCATTATTTACAGTTCCGGTAATATCAACAGTCTTCGGATCACTTTCAAACCCGAAGTTTATGGCGTACCCAGACATCGGGATCAGCGGATTGGCAGGTTCGTTGTAACTGACCCACCCGGAAGCCGGGACTCCTCCCACGAGCCTGTTCTCGTCATACTTATAGAGGGCAGTAACCGGTTCATCGCTAAACTCATTAACAGTTGAAGCCTGAAAGGGAGAACTGAAATACTTGTATCCGAAGCCGGAGGGCAGATAGCGCTGCATTGTGACATTGCCTGTGACAGAAGAGGTACCCGAACCGTCTATCAGGGCAGTACCTGAGGCCGTTGAGATGAGGGTCAGGATCCCGTTGGTATTAATCGGCCCGTTACACAAGAGTTTTCGTCTGACAGATTTGTTCTCGCCGGCTAAAACAACACCCCCGGTATTATTTACAGTCAGATCGTTGAATATTGTAGCGGCAGCCCCTTCGATTGTCTGTGGTGTACTGCCTCCGAAGGTGACTGTGTTATCATCAGAGGCAGTAAATGTGCCGTTGTTTCTGAAGCTGCCGTCGGTGATTAGGATATGTGAAGCCCCGGAGGTACGTATCTGCCCCCCCACGCTGATACTGACTCCGGGGTACTGGGCTGATATGCTGCCTGTAACCAATAGCAGCATAAGCCCGGTGAATATTATACATCTTTCTGATTTCTTTCTCATGATCCTGGCATTTGGTGTTGACTATATTCAGTCAATGCCTATTTTATCCATTGCTGGCGGCTACCCTGCGTATCCTGCTCGTAGTGAATATCAAAACCCAGCAATCCGACATTATTTGAAAATGTGTCTGCCGGATCCCCCGATGCCCTGTAAAGCCTGCAGATAATAACCGAACTGATGCCCAGGTTTGTCCCGCTTATCGGTCCGAGCACTGTGATCAGATGCTGCCCCGTTCCTGTAGGACTGCCAATAGCTGGCAGAATGGAGTTTGCCTTTGAAATTGTAGTACCCGCGAAGGCTCCTCCAACGGATATGACAGTATACTCAATACCCCAGACTACATTAGTTCCCGATGGTGTGCCGGTTACGGTTGTCCAGTGTACATGGGGATACAGCACTGAACCAATCTTGTAGTCGTGAGGCAGTTGGACCGTGAAATGCATCTCCTCCTCCTGGTTCGCGGCAAACATCCAGAGGTATACTCCCATACTTCCGGCGCCGTTATTCTTAAACATTGTACCCCACTCTGGCGGGTTGCTCCCTCCTTTGGTAGTCGCATCCGGATATACCATCAAATCATTCCATACAGTTGCTGAATTATCCATCCTGACAGTCCCGTCCGATTCTATTACAAGGTTTGTGTTTATCTGCACCTCCTGCGAACTTATTACTCCGGCGATGCCACTTAAAAAGAATAGTGCTGCCACTGCCACTGCCAGTCGAAATCCCCGAGGGAGGCCAGCCGGCCTTATTGACGATGAAGATTTGATAGTCCAGGTCATAGAGATAGATTTTTAATGAATATTTTTTTTGTGGATCTGGTCCCGCCTGAAACCAGTGAGACAATATAGATGCCCTCTTTGAAACTATTGTGATATTCGTATTGTCCTGGCCCGGCAACTCTGACTTCATGAAAAGGCTTCCCGGTAATGTCATAAACCGTGAGGATTCCGTCACGCCCGGTAAGGCTGCTTACTGATACTGTCAGAATTCCATGGTTTTGGTGAATGAGAAATGAGCTTCCATCGGAAAAATGCCGCATGATTTCAGCCGATATATTCGAGACGTTAAGAAAGAACCTGCCAGTGTAATCACCTGCCTGTAGATAGACAGAATATTCAAGATCAGGCAGCAGGTTATGTTCGGTGCCGGTGGCGGTGTCAGTCAGGAATACCCCGTAATGTGAGAGGGATGAATCTATATCTCCGATTTTAAATTTAATATATCCCGACATGCCTGTTTTCAGTCCGAGGGGTATTTTGCATAGGCTCTTGGCAGCTGGCGGAAGTGCATTGATTGAAAGGTTGGTGCCTCCGGGGGTAATTGTATATAGGTTGGGAGTCCGGATGTCCGTATTCATTAACTTCAGCGCATCTAATTGCCCGTCAAACTCATATGTGGCTTTATCATCAAAGTAGATTACAGTGTAATCAGGACAGTCAGGCGTTTCTGAATAGCATGCCGCCAGTCTTATGAGCGGGACGGAAGCAAGGGTGCCAGACCCATTATGGATGAGAGATGCCCCGGTAGCAGGTACTTGTCCGGCAAGCACTGCCGGCAGCATTAAGGCTGGCAGAAGCGTTTTCAGGTGGCGGTAGGCCAGGGAAATGAATTCCATTTTTGCAGACGGTTACCCGGTGTTGCAGGGCTGTTAAATTTTCAGGGGTAAAAGTAGGATGCACTGATGCAGGCCTTTATAGGTGCATCGTGTAATATTCTGTAAGGAAGCGGCTTATTTTAATGTAGGTATAATCTGACAGGAGCGGGAGCATCGCAGGCTCAGAATCTCCAGTCACTCTGGGCTAAACAATTACTGCAATTCCGGCTCTGGAGGGAAGAAACAGGCATGAAATCAGAAATCAGGCTGCCTTAGAACCCCGGAAAGGTCAGGATTTGACCCGATCAGGAATGTTGTTGTAGCCCTGCTTTCTGTACTTGCACCTCCAGAGAAGTACGATTGATATTATCAGCCCGGGCCACTTATGAAGCTTTTTATATGTTGTCCATTTTTTCCCCATGATGAATGGCGAATTGAATCTAGTATGACGCCGGCAAAAATATTGTTTTTCGTCAACCTGCATCAAAAAGGCCCGAACATTGCATCTAAAAGGTAAAAGTGATTTTGGCGGGCAAAAAAAGAAAACACTTCATTTGAAGGAGTGAAAAAATTTGCCCAAGTTTGTCTTGAGTTATTCAGGTATTCAACCCATCCTGAACAATAGTGCAGACAAGTTTTACAACTCTTATAGCCTTATGAGTACAAACACAACAAAATTATCCATCAGGGAAAAAATCGGATATGGCCTTGGCGATACTGCATCGCACTTTGTATGGGATATGGTAGGCTTCTGGATTCTGATTTTTTATACAGACACTTTCGGAATATCTGCGGCCGCCGCAGGTACTATCATGCTGATCGCCCGCTTCTGGGACATGCTCAGCGATCCGCTTATGGGTATTATCGCCGACAGAACCAACACCAGATGGGGTAAATTCCGTCCCTACCTGCTGTGGATGGCGCTTCCGTACAGCGTACTGGCAGTACTTACCTTTTCCACACCTGATATTGGCCCCACCGGAAAAGTTATTTATGCCGGAGTTACTTACCTGTTGCTGATGACTGTTTTTACCGCCATCAACCTTCCCTATTCGTCCCTGGGCGCCGTAATGACTTCCGACTCTTACGAAAGGGCCGGATTAAATTCATACCGTTTCATATTTGCTTTTGCCGGGCAGTTTATTGTCACGGGCACCGCTCTTTACCTGGCCAGTTATTTCGGCAAGGGCGACAACGCCAAAGGCTATCAGTACACCCTGCTACTGTTTGCGGCAATCAGCTTCATTCTTTTCATGATAACATTCAAGACTACAAGGGAAAGGGTAAAACCTCCTGCCCAGCAACAGCACAACCTTAAACAGGATATTAAAAACCTTTTCAGGAACCGTCCCTGGGTCATACTGTTCTTTGTAGGCATTGTCTCATTTATCATGTTTGCCCTGCAGAATCTTTCAATTGCCTATTACTTCAAATATTATATAGGGCAGGAACAGAACGTTCAGTTGTTCAATGTAATCGGTACCGTTGCACTGATACTTGGTATCCCGTTCTCAAAGCCACTTGCAAAAAGGTTTGGAAAACGAAATGTATTTATTGCCAGTTCATTGCTTTCCGGCCTGTTTTTCATTCTGTTATATTTCCCGGGCAGCGAGAATATGACAGCTGTTTACATACTTAATGTTCTTGCAAAATTCACCTACGCACCTGCCGTTCCCCTGCTCTGGACCATGCTTGCCGATACTGCTGATTACTCCGAATGGAAATTTGGCCGGCGTGCAACCGGACTGGTGTTCTCAGCAGCCACCTTTGCCCAGAAGGCAGGCTGGGGAGTCGGAGGCGCACTGGCAGGATGGATGCTTGCCATGTTTCAATTCGTTCCCAATACGGTCCAGTCGGACACCACAATTAACGGAATTAAACTGATGATTTCAATCTTTCCCGGGGTTCTGTATATGTCGTGCGCCATTCTGCTGTATTTCTATGCAATTGACCATAAAACCTGCCTCGTGATGCAGGAAGAACTGGAAAAAAGAAGGGAAGAATCAGAATGAGCTAAATAGGATTCTGTGCGCACATTCAATATTGAAAATATCATCATTGCATTCACCGAATACTTCATGGCTATGATGCCTGTGTGACATTTAAGAATGATAATACAATCAGCATTATGAGAAAGTTCCTTTCAATCCTGATTTTTGCCATGGCAGCCATGTTGGTTCTGTCATGCAACCAAAGGCCGGTCGTTACTGGAAAAACCGCAGCCGATATACTGGGCTCCCCCGACTACCAGGCTATCTCCTACGGAGGATATCGCGATACGACGAGAGATATTCAGCCTACGATTCCCCAGCTTAAGGAAGACATGAAAATACTTTCGGCCATGGGAATTAAACTGCTTCGCACCTATAATGTCCATCTCGATGAGGCTGCCAACCTGCTTGAAGCCATAAGGCAGATGAAGAAAGAAGATCCCGGGTTTGAGATGTATGTGATGCTTGGTGCCTGGATTGACTGCAAGAATGCGTGGACTACCCTCCCCGACCGGATCAGAAACGAAGAGAGCCCCAGGAATGAAACAGAGATTAAGCGTGCTGTTGAGCTGACTCAGCAATACCCGGATATTGTAAAAATTATTGCAGTGGGTAACGAAGCAATGGTTCATTGGGCATGGGATTATTATGTTGAGCCCGCAATCATCCTGAAGTGGGTAAATCATCTGCAGAGCCTGAAGAAGGAAGGCGAATTACCGGAGACTCTCTGGATAACCAGTTCTGACAATTATGCCGCGTGGGGCGGCGGCGGAAGCGAGTACCACCTGGAGGACCTCAACGAACTCATCAAGGCGGTTGATTTTATTTCAATGCACACCTACCCGATGCATGAGACGCATTATAGTCCCGACTTCTGGGGAATACCCGAAGAGCAGGAAGATCTGTCAGACCCGGAGAAAATTGATTCGGCCATGTCAAGGGCAATGGGTTATGCAATTGCTCAGTATGACAGCGTGGCAGCCTACGTGCAAAGCCTCGGGGTTGATAAGCCAGTTCATATAGGCGAGACAGGTTGGGCTACCGTTTCAAATGAACACTACGGTGATACGGGATCCAGGGCGACAGATGAATACAAATCGGCATTATTTTACCATATGATGCGGGAATGGACTAACGCAAGCGGCATCAGTTGTTTCTGGTTTGAAGCATTTGACGAGCCGTGGAAGAGTGCGGCAAATCCGTTGGGTTCAGAAAATCATTTTGGACTCATTGACCTGCAATCGCAGGCAAAATATGCCCTGTGGGATTTGGTGGATGCCGGCGTCTTTGATGGTTTGACCCGTGCCGGCAATCCTGTTACCAAAACATTTAACGGCGACACAACTGCCCTGATGCAGTTGGTAAAAGTGCCGCCTACCTTAGAGGAAATCAGCGAGAGGCCTTAAGTACCGACGAGGTATGTCGGGATCCTGAAGAAGGCAGCCAGTTACGGTGGCCCGATCCCCTGTTACATTAAACGCTTCGTTGCAAATGCCTTACTATAACCGGAATAAGGCCCTGGTCGCCTTGTCGGTAATTTTCATATCATATGTTTTCTGAGAAACAGGCATTGAAAATGTAAGAATGATGTAATAATTCCATACCAGGATGTAACAAAACCAATAAAGTATAGAGTGTAATTTGTACCCGATATTCATTCACAATTAGAATGAACATCATTTATTATTTAGTTTTTAAACCAAAATAGTTATCAGTTATGAAAAAAGTATTAATAGTTCTTGTTCTGGTTATGGCAGTTCTGGCGGTCAATGCACAGATCCCGGAAACCACCACAACCAAGGTAACACCCGTCCGCACCAGCGTTCTGGTAGCTGATCTTCAAAAAGATATAACAGACAATATTGCAACAGATTATGTCGGTTATACCATAAAGGAAGCAACAAAAGTAGTTGAGAATGACATCGTCACATATGAAGTTGTTGTTGTTAATGATACCGCAACAGAGACACTTGTATATGACAAAGACGGGAAATTTCTTAAGAAACTTCTTCCGGCACCAGTGAAGGAGGAAGTCATAGAATAAAACCTGTTATTTCTGATCAATCTAATACAAAATCCATCCCCTGAAAAACATCTCAGGCGGGTGGATTTTCATTTGTTCTGTACTCAGCTTTTGTTACCTCCCCGGGTGCCGGGTCTGGCCAGACAGGTGAATTATGTAATTTATTCACTTAGTTATGTAACACTGCACGATCAGAGAGTGGGATATTTGTATCTGAATTACTATGTCAGACGGGAATGAAGAGGACCCTGCATCGGTAATGGAATTTGTCAGAATTGTTTACTTAATATAATCACATCATGTCAGTACTTAAAGTTATTGAAATCATGGCATCATCTCCCAAAAGCTGGGAGGATGCAACAATTATCGCTGTCAAAACTGCCGGGGAAACAGTAAAAGGAATTCGGTCAGTTTATATTCAACACATGAGTGCGTTGGTGGATAAAAATAAAATCACCGAATTCCGTGTAAATGCAAAGATTTCATTTGAAGTTCTGAATTGATCCGGTCAGATTACTTCATAATAAATGGGGCCAGCCTTTATTTGTAGTTCAATTAAGTTTCATGGCACGAATCCAGGTGAATCCAGAATAGTTTGATTCATTATTATGAGACCACGTAGATGGGTCAGAATCAATAACTGTATAAGTACCAGGCTTAATCTTTACCAAAGGATAAAATGCCCAATAGGCATTTACTACTCCACCTTGTCCGACTACTCCCCAGGTTTGCCAGGGTCCATATACTGTTCCATCCGAATGTTTTATTGAAATAGTCCCGGGTAAAGCACCGTTATTAAAATAATGATAGTTCATTATACTTGTAATAAGACGTTCATTATTAATGGTGAATGTAGTTGGATTCGTTGGTCCATTGGAAACACCACCAATGTTTCCGTTATAAAAAATTTCTTCGTCATTAATTGCATCGTCTGATACAGTTATTTCTACACTAGCTTTTTGGGTGGGATCTGAAACTAAAGTTGCCAGAACTTTGTATGTTCCAGGAGTAGTTGACGCCTTATAAATACCAACATTATTAAATGTTGGGTCTTCAGAAATAGTTCCGCCATTTGCCGGATCTATTGACCAGGTAACCGCCTGATCTATTATGCTATTATCGAACACAACCACGAATGCTCTTGATTCGTTAGTTATCATGTAGGCTTCTGAAACTCCAAAACTTATTTTCGATTCGGGTTCAGATTGAGGTGTCTTTTCACACCCAAATAAAAGTAGTGGCAGCACTAAAAATAAAAATGGTTTCTTCATACTATTAATTGTTAACGTTAACTTTTACTGTTTTGTAAACTTACCCAAATATACATTTCCTGCGTTCCGCGAGGTGTCCAAGCCGTAGTATTTATTTCAAAGAACTTTATTTGCCAGTAGTGAAAGCGAAGGGGCCGGTCTGCAGGGCTGGCTCGATCCCAGGTATAAATGAAAAAAGGCAGTCCGAAAGACTGCCTTGTGTGGGCCCAGCTGGGATCAGGACCGAGCGTAGAAAAATTGCCCGGTGGGCAATTTTAGCGAAGGGGCCGGTCTGCAGGGCTGGCTCGATCCCAGGCATAAATGAAAAAAGGC
>Ga0209467_1001124_pt1 | contig 25647 bp, 27 predicted proteins | sample Higcelwee11metaG_FD_187175 | JGI IMG/M metagenome (GOLD analysis project Ga0209467, IMG submission 187175) | Freshwater pond sediment microbial communities from the University of Edinburgh, under environmental carbon perturbations - High... | ecosystem: Environmental > Aquatic > Freshwater >... | reverse complement strand
AAGAATTCAGCTGGTAACTAAAAATCCTGTCTGGGATTATTCCCGGACAGGATAAATGAGCAAAATTAACGGTCATGGATTGCAGGCAGGATGCGGTCATACAGGCTGAGCAGCGACAGCAATAGATAAATTGATAATACGTAACTTAAAAGGTATTGGTAATTATAAAAATAGGGCAATTAGAGTTTTTACGAAGGAAATATTACCCAAGAACCCTGATGTGGATTTCGACATATTTTTATGTTATGATACAGATGTTTTTGATTTTTCTGCAAATCCACCCGTTAATTGGATAGAAGTAGAGAAATCCCTAAAAGAAGCAGGTGCAAAAAGAATAATACATATAAAAGCTAAACATTCTATTGAAGATTGGATATTAAACGATATTCAAGGTTTATGCAGTTATCTAAAATTGCCTATAACTACAACTTTGAGTGGAGATAAAGGGTTAAAGAAAATTGAAAATTTATTTAAAAAGTCTAACAAAGTTTATGTAAAGGGCTCCAAAATAAAAGGACTTATTGAAGTCTTAGATATACAAAAAATAAGGGGGGCGAGGGGACAGGCACATTGTCCCTTTGTCTATTTTATAGGTAATATCGTTAATGTATACATATGAAAAAACCGCAGGTAGAGCGGTACGCTGGACCATATCTGTACTTCTGTGCGGATATGTGCATACACTTTACTTGTTGTTTATAAGAACGCAAGTTAGCATGTAAGACAAACTGAAACTAAATCTTTAAGTACCATTTATTACTTAATCATTAAAACCCAGAAATTCATTAAAATGAACTTGAAATTTGAGAAATTAATTCAAAATTCAAGTTTTAATTGCTTTTTTATGGGCATAATTATATAATAACAGTATAAATGGTAAAGGAGTAGAGAAAATGATTATTCAGTTTTCCTGTGAAAATTTCATGTCAATAAAAGAAAAGGTAACTTTATCAATGGTAGCAACAAAAGATACATTGCACGAGGATGTTTTATTTGAACATAACTCTAAAATAAAGCTTGTCCCATGTGTTTCCTTATACGGTGCTAATGGTGCAGGGAAAACCAATGTTTTACATGCATTAAGTCATTTGAGATTTTTAGTAAAAAACAGTATTAATTTTCAAGAAGGGGATTCTTTGCCTTTTTACCCCCATAAATTGAATACTAGTTCTTTGCCAAGCTCTTTTGAAATTCAGTTTATTGCTGAGAATAAGAGATATGCTTATGGGTTTAGTTTAAATCATGAACAAATTGTTCAAGAATATTTATATTGCTTTCCCAGGGGAAAGCAAGCCAAGGTATTTGAGAGGGAAAATGAAGTATATAGCTTTGGAGACAAATACAGTAAACAGCTCAATGATATTTATAAGGAAAAATCTAAAATAAATAGGTTATTTATATCAACAGCAGCTTCTTGGACACATGATAAAGAAATAGTTGCTCCTTTTAAGTATTTGAAAGATAATTTAGTTACATATTTATCTTTTAGCGATGATAAATGGTTGAAATATACAATTGAACAAATACAAGCTGATATAAACTTTAAGAAACGATTTATCAATATACTAAAGGATATGAATACAGGTGTAACGGACATATATACTAACATTAGACATAAGAAGGTATCTTATAATGAATTACCAAGTGATATGCCAGACCAGCTAAAAATGGTTTTATCAAAAGGAGAAACAGATCAGATAGACATAAAAACTTTCTATGGCGATATGTCTATAGATTTTGCTGAGGAATCAAGGGGTATAAGAAAAATGTTCGAGATAGGAGGGTCACTTATTGATATTTTAAATAATGGAAAAATCTTAGTATACGACGAGTTGGAAAACAGCTTACATCCTACCTTAGTGTTGTATATTATAGAATTGTTCCAAAACAAAGAAATTAACTTTAACAATGCCCAACTTATTTTTACTACTCATGATACTAATTTGCTTGATTTGGATATATTTAGAAGAGATCAGATATGGTTTGCAGAAAAAAACCTAAATACATTGGCTACTGATATATATTCATTATCTAATCTAAAGAATGTTAGAAAAGATGAAAATATAGAAAAAGGATATATAAATGGAAAATACGGTGCTATTCCTTTTATTGGGAAGTCATTAATTTCAGAGTGGTTTGGTGGTGCAAATGGAAAAGTTTATTAAAGAGATTACTATAGACCCTCGTGAAAGAGAGATTGAGAAAAAACCAATAACTATTCCAGATATAGAGACAAGTAGAATTATTAACCAATTTAAAGATAACATAAGCAGTATCAAGGCAAAGTTTAAAGTTTATGACAATTTGTTAAGTAGTGGATTGAAAACTGATGCGGATGATATTCTTAGAAGCCAAGTAGTTTTTTTAGAAAGTGCCTTAGACTTTTACTTACACGAGATTGTTAAGTATAGTATATTAAAGATGTTTAAAGGAGAAAAACCAAAAACAGAAAGCTATAAAAATATAATTGTGTCCGTTGAAACACTTGAATCTGCGATTAAAAATCCAGAAAGTGTCGATTGGCTCAGCGATGATGTTATTCATAGACATCATTATAAGACTTTTGTGTCAAACAAAGAAATTAAGAGAATTCTTAGTATGGTTACTAAAAACAAAGCTTTCGAAGAAATTTCAGCAAAGCTCGAAATGACAAATAATCAGTTAATTACAAAGCTTGATAATTTATATGAAAGAAGAAATAAGATAGCGCACCAGTCTGATCGAAATAATAAAACCGCCACATTATATGCAATAGAAAAAAATGAAGTAATTGAGTATATTGAGTTAATAGAAAGATTTGTAATTGAAATGCACATTGTAGTAACTAAGGATATATAGAATAATATTATGGTGTCAAGTACCGAATACATAGTTGTTGAAACTTATAGGTGCCAGGTCTGAAGTGGATATTTCAAGCCTGGCACCCATTTTTCCTAACTCTCCTCAGAATCTTTTTCCCCTTTTTTCTCAAGCTTTTTCTGATGATAATCGTAAAGCAAAATAGCAGCCAGACAAACTGACAGTACTGCTATTAGAATAAGATCAGCTTTAATGTTTGTGAATCCAAATAAAAACATACATGCACTATACCTCCTCGTATAATTAATTCATACACAACGCATTTGCGTTCGTGCCTTACTTATATAAAATCCAGAATTTAACTGGGAATTCAAATCTTTAAAATGCATAGCAATTCATCATCCATCTTTACACCTGAGATAACCTGTAGCATGATTAAACTGTAAAGTTAATATGGGACAGGCTTTAGTCCTCCTTGCGGCTCGACCGCTTTTTAAGTGTGGTTCCCACATCAGATTTGCCTTTTCTAACGCGAAATCTGCATTGTCGCAATCTAAGCCCCTTGCAGCAGAGGAACGAGGTTTTTATTGCTATGTGCTCATTGCGAGGTTGCTACACAATCTGGTTGCTGGGGTTATCTCAAGTTGACTTTTCCTATCCTCAAAGAAAGGAGGAAATCTATAATGAACAAATTACATGTCGGTATGGATATAAGCCAAAAAGATATCAAAGTGTACATACTCGACCAAGACGGAGATGAAGCCACAAAACGTTTTGCTGTTGATAACAATCTCATTGGAGCTGAAACAATTGCCGCTAACATTATTGAATGTGGAAAACGTTTATCTACTGACAAAGTGTTTATAGGACTTGAATCAACCTCTGTCTATGGATGGCATATTCAGTTCTTTTTGGCTGATCATCTTGAATTAAAACCCTTTGACCCATCAATCATAAGTTTTAACGCCAAGCTCATTGAAGCTTTTAAAAAGTCACTTGGGAATCTCCCCAAGAATGACTGGATTGATGCTTTCTCAATAGCTGAAAGACTAAGATTTGGTAGACTTCCAAAGTCATGTCCTGTTGATTTCAGATATCTTGCACTTCAGCGACTTACCAGACATCGCTTTCATATTGTGGATAACATAGTCAGAGAGAAAAACTATTTTTTAACCAACCTATTCCTGAAGTTTAGTGGGCTTTGTCAAAACAAAGTCTTCAGTACAAATTTTGGAGCTACTGCCACTCAACTATTTGATGAATTCCTCACCTTAGATGACATTGCGGCTCGACCGCTCGAAGAACTTGTAGATTTCATAGTTGAACACGGCAAGGACTTATTCGCAGACCCTGTGGCTACGGCAACATCCCTTAAGGAAGCTGTACGCAAATCCTACAGAATGAACGCTTCTGTTGATAACTCTTTAAACTTTGTTATCAAGTCATGTCTTGATAACATACAAGCACTTGAAAAACAGAAGAAAGCCGTGGAAAAAGCCATTTTGAAAGAGGTTTCAGGCTTCAAGAACCAATACCTTTGTCTTATGTCAGTAAAGGGAATAGGTGCCACTATCGCAGCTGGCTTAATCTCTGAGATCGGCGGAGTATCAAGATTTGAGGATGATAATGCTCTCGCCAAGTATGCAGGTATCTATTGGTCAGAATACCAATCAGCAGACTTTACTGCTGAAGATACTTTTTTAAAACGTACTGGAAACGAATATCTCAGATATTATTTAGTCCAGACTGCCGATCAACTCAGGAAGTATTTGCCTGAGTATTTAAAATACTATACTCGCAAATCTAAAGAAGCTAAAACACACAAGCATAAGCGTGCACTCATTTTGACTGCACGAAAAGCTGTAAGGTTAATCTTTGCTCTGCTGCGCGAAGAAAAACTTTATAAATCACCAGCTAAGGAAGGAGGGATTGATGAAACATAGCTCCTAAAGCCTAATTCCATTTTTTACAGATTAACCCATTCCGTTTTGGCAATGGGTTGTTTGCTATGCAATTTTCAATGTCCATATTACCAACTTTTTTTGTTTTTTTATTTTGAATCACTTGACATATTACCGAAATACTTGCGCCGCAGGTTTACTGCAATTAGGTTTTTTATCATAATATATTTTCCCTCCATATTTTTATAGGAGGGAAAATTGAAAAAGTGCATATGCAGGTTTTAATAATCCCACACATGCACTCTATGTTATCAACTTTATTCTTCGGCATTCCTGTATACAGCAAGTAATCGCATTGTAATATCAATGCAAAGGAGACTGCCTTGAAATTAATGTCAAAATGTTTTATAATAACATAAGGTTACTGTGGCAGCGAAAGCTGCGTTTGTGGGTGGTAACGCACCTGCATGAGCCTGTAAGTGTACCACCACTTACAGGTCACGGCGACCTTTTTCAATTTCCCTACAATTATTATAATCTAATGTTTACCATAGTGCAACAATTTTGTATTTTTATGTTTAATAATTCGCTTAATTGTAAATAGGTGTCAGGTATGATGTTTAGACGGTTATTGCGGTTTTAACGGATTTTTATGTTCACTTGGACTGTAGAAAAATTTTGTTGCTTTTTTATAACCAGATGTCAGATAATTATTCGTGAAGGTAGGTGCTTTTATGGAAGATAAGGTAGCTAGAACTATTGAATCCCTTAAAAGAAATGATTCGATGCATGGTTTGTTAATAATCAGTCTGAAGCAGAGACCAACTATAATAGTTGTTTTAAGGAAGGTGAGCACTCTATGAAAGTAATAGATTTAACGCATAAAATTTCGGAAAGCATGCCGGTTTACCCAGGCACAGAGAGACCAAAATTAGAGGTTGCAAATACATACGAGAAGAACGGCTTTAAAGAAACTTTATTAACAATGTTTTCTCATACAGGAACACATATGGACTCACCTGCACATTTATTTGCTGACAGGCCTGCTTTAGATTCATTCCCAGTAGAACAATTTACAGGGAAAGGATTGGTTATTGACTGTAGTGATTTACAAGAAGGTCAAAGAATTACTATGAGGTATATTGAATGTGTAAAAGAAAAAGCTGATCAAGCAGAATTTATATTGTTCCATACCGGTTGGGATAACTATTGGGGTACAAGCTCTTATTTTGGAGAGTATCCATATATTACAGAAGAAGTTGCCGATTATTTAATCAATAGTAAAAAACGTGGCGTTGGATTAGATGTTATAGGTATCGACCCTATTTCAGATGAAAACTTGACGATTCATCGAAAACTTTTTGCTGGAGCTGATATAGTTGTTATTGAAAATTTGACTTGTTTAGGTCAAATCAGTAACGAGTTATTTACATTCTGTGCACTTCCAATAAAATTTGAAAACTCTGATGGGGCGCCTATTCGGGCGATAGCTATTTTACAGGACTAGTCAATGGAGAAATAGATGCTGGGCAAGACGTTTTGGCGGTATTGTGAAATAAGATAGCGCACCGCCACAATATATGCCGGCTTTTGAAAGTAGAAAAGATGTATAATATAATATGGAAATAAGGTTTTAAACGAAGACGAGGATAATTAAGATGAATTTATACAGCAGATATTTTAAAAAATACAAATTTCCATTTTTGATTGCTGTTTTTTGTGTTGCTCTTGAGGCAATCTGTGATTTGCTTGGTCCTACACTTATGTCAAATATCATAAATACAGGAATTGATCAGGGACTGCTTTCCAATGTTTACTACTGGGGAACGCTTATGCTTATAGTCACTGTTGCCGGTGCAGGTTTTGCCGTTACCCGGAATATTTTGGCGAGCAAAGTATCACAGCGTATGGGAGCAGATTTGAGGTATGATCTGTTTGAAAAAATTATGTATTTTTCCGAAGAAAGTACCGATAAAATTGAAAGCGGATCGCTTATTACGCGTATGACTAATGACACATCGCAAATCATACAGTTTGTAAACGGAATTATGCGGATTTTTCTAAAAGCGCCTATTACATGTATTGGCAGTATCATACTTGCAAGTCTGCTTAATTTTAAGCTGAGTCTTATAATTTACAGTGTTGTCGCAGTGGTTGCTGTTTTTATTATAGTTAGTATGAGACTTAGCTATCCCCGTTTTTATAAATTACAAAAAGCTATGGATAAGGTAAATTCGGTTGTGCAGGAGTATCTTATAGGAGTGCGGCTGGTTAAGGCCTTTGGAACATATGACGAGGAAACTGATAAATTTGAAAATGCAAATATAAATTTAATGCAAAAGGGTATATCCTCTCAAATGGTTATTACCTTAGTGTCACCACTTATGACACTTACTGTTGGAATTGGTACAGTATTTGTAATTTTCACCGGAAGCAGGTTGTTTTATTTAAATTTTGCAAACCTAGGTGATATTACTGCATTTACAATTTATATGGCACAAATTCTTACATCTTTAATTATGATAACAAATATATTTAATGTCTTTGTGCGGACAAAGGCTTCTACTGTGCGCATCAAAGAAGTGCTTGACTGTGCTGGAGATTTTACCCATAGTGGTGAGGTAAAAGAGTTAAATGGCGCCATTGAGTTTAAAAACGTCACATTCGCATATCCTAATGGCAGCGGCATGCCTGCCTTAAAAGATCTATCATTTTCTGTTAAAAGCGGACAAAACTTAGCAATAATTGGACCGACAGGCAGCGGCAAATCTACAATTGCCTGGCTGCTTTTACGGTTTTATGATGTGAACAGCGGAAAAATTCTGGTTAACGGCTGTGATATTAAGTCACTGAATATTGATTTGGTGCGTAATAATATTGCCATTGTGCCGCAAAAACCTATGCTTTTCTCTGGATCTATCGCTGAAAATATCAGATGGGGGAACAAGGAGGCTGACGATGAAATGCTGTGTCAGGCAATAGATATGGCACAAGCGGGTTTTATTGAGAATATGGAGGGCGGCTATGAAAGCCTTTTAGGAAGTGCCGCAGTTAATGTTTCAGGCGGGCAAAAACAGCGCATTTCAATAGCTCGCGGAATTCTTAAGAATTCTTCTGTACTTATACTGGATGATGCAACCAGTGCACTGGATGCAGTAACGGAAGCCAAAGTGCGGGAAAAGCTATACTCTAAAACAAAAAACCAGACGATAATTACAATTACTCAGCGCTGTGGAACAGCTATGTTTGCAGACCGGATTTTAGTTATGGACAATGGTGTAAAAGTAGGATATGGTACACACAGTAAGCTTATGGAAGAATGTGAAGTATATAGAGATATTTATAAGACACAAATAGAAAGCAGCAAGGAGGCGTAAGCTGTGACGCAACAATTTTTCAGGCAGGAAGTAAAAATGCCGCCTATTGGCGGGAGACCGATAGGCGGAGGCGGTGCGAACCGTTTTGCACCGGCTGCAAAACCTAAGAATGCAAAGGGTACATTGATGCGTATTATAAAATTGTATATGCGTTGGGGTAAAACCATTCTTGCGGCTATAATGCTTACAGTCTTTTCATCAGTAATTTCTGTTGCAATTCCTTTATTTGTAGGAAAAACCTTTAACACCTTTAAAATTTCAACCAGAACAGTGGACACAAAAACGCTTATGTGGCTTTTACTTATAATTGCGGTCTTATATGCAGCCAACTGGCTCATTTCATGTCTCAACGGGGTTATTATGCTTAAGGTTTCACAAAAGCTTGTATTTGTACTGCGTACGGAATTTTTTGAAAAGCTGCAGAAGCTTCCGCTGGAATTTTTCGATACACGCTCTCATGGTGACACAATGAGCAGAATTACGAATGATGTAGACAATATCAGCTCAACTATTGCACAGACAACCACACAATTAATAGCAAGTGTTCTAACACTGGCGGGTTCTTTTGCAGTTATGATAATGTTAAATGTGCCTCTTACCCTCGTTGTTTTATTATGTATTCCTCTTGTGGCGCTTTTAACACGTACAATTGCATCAAGAAGCCGTATTTACTTCTTAGAACAGCAGAGGAGTCTTGGTTCATTAAATGGGGTAATTGAGGAAAATATACTGGGTCTCAAGATGGTAAAAGCCTTTGGTAAGTATCAGGATATTTTGACACAGTTTAAAGGGATTAATGAAAAACTGTATGAAAGCAGTACTAAGGCGCAGATATGGTCCGGATATATGATGCCGCTCATGAATGTTATCAACAATTTAATTTTTACAGTTGTTGCTGTTGTCGGTGGTGTGCTGTCGGTAGGATATGGCCTGGCCATTGGTACGGTGGTTAGTTTTATGAGTTATTCAAAACAATTCGCACATCCGCTTAACGCTGTTGCGGGTATGTTTAATACCATTCAATCGGCGCTTGCCGGAGCAGAACGTGTTTTCGAAATTCTGGACAGCAATGAGGAGCCGGATGATATGGAAAATGCTATTGATATGGAGCATCCAAATGGAGCTGTTACTTTTGAAAATGTGTGTTTTTCCTACAACAAAACTGCTCCCGTATTAAAGAATGTAAGCTTTAGCGTTAAGGCAGGAGAAACAGTTGCTTTAGTGGGTGAGACCGGTGCGGGGAAAACCACTATTGTCAATCTTCTCACCCGTTTTTATGATGTTGATGGCGGCAGAATTTTAATTGACAATGAACCAATTACAAATTTGAAACGGAACAGCCTTAGAAAGTGTTTTTCAGTAGTGCTGCAGGATACTTGCCTTTTCACCGGTACAATCATGGATAATATCCGCTATTCACAAAAGGCTGCAACTGATGAACAGGTAATAAAGGCCGCTAAAATAGCTCATGCCCATGATTTTATTGATAAATTGCCGAAAGGGTATCATACAATGGTGTCCGGAGCTTATGATAATTTAAGTCAGGGACAACGCCAACTCATAGCCATTGCCCGGGCAGTGCTGTGTGACAGTCCTATTTTGATTTTGGATGAAGCAACCAGCAGTGTAGATACAAAAACTGAAAAAGATATTCAGAAAGCATTGCTAAGCTTGATGAAGAACCGTACAAGCTTTTTGATAGCGCATCGTTTATCTACTATCAGAGATGCAGACAGTATTATGGTAATCGGCGATGGGGAAATATTAGAAAATGGAAATCATAAAAGCCTTATGGATAAAAAGGGACAATATTATAATATGGTAATCAGCCAAATGGGGCAAAAGGCATGATCAAAAACCTCACTCTTTAGCTTTGTTGGAAATTAAAAATGATAATATATTATCCTGAAGATTGATTAATACATGGCCGGCATCCGGTAACAGATTAATAAGAGCATCCGGTAACAGTTTTGTCATGCGTTCAACTGTTTTCTTGGAATCCAGCAGTACATCCTTTTCGCCGGCGTACAGTAAAACCGGCATTGTCAGCCGTTTCAATTCATCATCGCTAAAAATGGGCACCGGCTCAGTACGCAGATTAAAGCTGCGTGCAATCAATTTACAGTATTGCACTGCCTCCTCGGGAATTATCTGATTGCCGTTTACCAGTCGGGTAATCCTATCTATTCCAATCTCCCCCAATAACATAAGCGGAATCGCCTTTAACATGAAGGAGGCCTTCTGTGGACCAATACCGGAAGGGCAGAGCAATACAAGCTTTTCTACTTTTTCAGGGTGTCTCACTGAAAAGCTGACCGCCGCCCATGCTCCGAGTGAAATACCGACCAGCGAAACTTTTTCATTCTGAAGTGTATTATGAACATCCTCCATCCATTCGCAGTAAGAAGAACCTTTCAGTGGATATTGCCTTTCCTCACTTTTCCCAGGCTCTCCCGGTATATCGATTGTATATACACGATAATAATTGGAGTATTGTGCCGCATCACCCATCCACATAGCTGAGTTGGAACCGGTTCCGTGCAATAGAAAAAGCGGAGGCAGGGATTTATCTCCACAGGCAATGATATGAGTTCTGCCATATCGGGTGGAGATATTGAGCACTTCATAGGGGATCGGCCATCGCATAAGAATTGAATCATATGCTGCCAAAACGTCGGCTTTACCCTTTTCTGACTTAAATACCGGTTTATAAGACATAATTACACCTCCTGATTATTAACCTAAAAGCCAGTTTTCTGCAGCTTCTTTGCTGTTAAAGACTCTGAATTGATTTCCTTTGTTTCCTTCAGAGACCATTTCCTTAAATTTGCCGGTATTGATGATTTCATCAGGTATCACAGCTGCCGTTTTTACCCTGTAATTGATGAGTTTTTGCAGCAGCTTTCCGGCAACACCTGTTCTGAGTTTGAAGAAGTCATCAGACAGAGTATGTTTGTGAAGCATTAACAGGTTGGTATCATGTTCTCCACATAAAGCAACAAGTTCTACAGCATCCTGTTCGGTACAGAGAGGGGTTCCGACTGCTATTATTTCTACATACCGTTTGCTTCCGTTTTCAATAACCTTATAGTCCATTTTATCTTTCTCCTTGATTATTTTCCTTTCAATAAGTTCTTGACGCACCTTCTTAACCCAATCCAACTCGGTTTTTAAAGAGGATGTCAGGTTTTCAGAAATCATATCCCATAAAAACACTTCCCTTGGATTTCTGTCGGGTGCAATCTGTCCGCGCCGGGTTTTTTCCTGCTGCATCAAAAGCTGCATTCTTATTTCGTTTTCATATCTTGATAGCAGGTCAATAAGTTCCTCAGCGTTTAACTGATCAGCCCATTCCAGTTGAATAAGGAATGTTTTCTTGAACTCGGGGGGCTCAGGGGTTGATAGAACCCATTCTTTCAGTTCTGAAAGACCCTCATCGGTAATAGTGTATATTTTCTTTGAAGGAGAGCTTTCCTGATGTTGGACTTCGTAGGTTACAAGGCCCTCTTCCAGCAGCTGTATGAGTGATTTATATATCTGATTGTTGTTTCCTGACCAATACATCGTTGAAGACTCTTCAAAAATCTTTTTCAGCTCGTAGCCTGTAGAAGGCCTCCAGCTTAGAAGCCCCAATATTGCATACTTTATAGACATAATGTACCTCCTTTGTATTATTTATATCATATGTTAATAGTAACATATGATATAAATATTTTCAAGTACATTTTTCCATTTGTTTTTTATAATCTCAGATGGAGCAGATGTATAGGGGGTTAATGAAATTACTGCAATCCCTGATGCAATTACCTTTAATTTGAGTTTTTGCCGCAGTATTGCCACACTTTTTTTGTTAATATTGACCGATAAGAATAATAGGAAAAAAATTGCAAGGAGGCGTACAAAGGAGGAAATAAAATGAGTATTTCTACAAACTATGACTACAACAGGTATGCCCAGTATAGCAGTTCAGTTTCATCATTATTGGTACAGCAGAGAATAAACAACAAACAAGGTTCTCAGGACAAAAATTCTTCACAGTCTATCCAGTTAGTAAATCAGCTTGAGCAAGGCACAACCGAAAATAGGTTCAAAAGCCCGCTGGCTAGCCTGGTAGAGTCCGGCACAATTACTTCTGAACAGGAAAAGGCTATAAAGGATGCATTAGAAGCATCAAGAATGGCTTATCAGACGCAGGCTGGTGCAGCAAATGCACCCCAAAATCCATTAGCTAGTCTTGTTGAATCCGGAACTATTACAGAAGAGCAGGAAGCTGCTATAAAAGGTGCACTTGATTCAGCCAAGGGAGCAAACAGAATGCCGCCGCCGCCACAGCTAACATTTCAAGAGGATAAAGATTCTGATCCATTAACGGATACCCTTGATAGCTTGGTAACGGCTGGAACAATTACCAAAGAACAGAAGGAATCAATATTGAGTGCCCTAGAAGAGGCATTCCAATCGAATCAGGCAGAGAGTAGTGTTGCATCAGACCCCTTGGCTGGTCTGGTTGAATCCGGGACAATTACAGAAGAACAGGAAGCTGCTGTTCAGGGTGCTTTTGAAGAAGAAATGAAAACACACATGATGCCACCACCTCCGCCACCTCAGAATGATGGTATTGATTCCATTTCAAGTGTACTGGATGAGCTCGGGGAGAACGGCAAAATTACCACCGAGCAGCAAGAAACAATAGTGAATGCACTAAAGGAGACATTCCAATCAAATCAGACAGAGAATAATACTGAATCGGATCCTCTGGCTGGTCTGGTCGAGTCCGGGACGATTACAGAAGAACAGGAAGCTGCTGTGCAGAATGCTTTTCAGTCAGCAATAAAGGCTTATTTTGCACAAGCTTATTCATATGATGATATTTTCCGAGAATCCTTTGATGCGAGCCGATAGGGGCAGGTGGCATTACTAAGCAGGTGTTAAGCGCCTTAAGATATTCCACCGGTGGTAGATTATAGGGTTCAGGCTTGAAGCGGATATTTCAAGCCTGAACCCTATTTTTTACAAAAAAATCAGAACGGAGTAGTAGGTTTACCAAACTGGACATAAAAAGAGAAGATATATATTTTTTATTATGCTACACTTGAAATCAAGGAGTTGATTATATAGAAAACAATTTAGCAGGTAATATTTCTTATGAGGAAGCTGCAAAAATTGCCTGTTGTAAGAGAAGCAGGAGGAGAAGATATGAATTACGACGTTGAAATCAGAGATATAGAGCCTGTTCCCGTTAAAAGGGGGGAATAGAATGCCGGCAATTGAAATTGATAAATTGGTTAAGCAGTACAAGACTGGTGTCAGGGCATTGGACGAGTTAAGCCTGAAAGTAAACAGCGGAGAAATCTTTTCTTTGCTGGGGCCAAACGGTGCCGGAAAATCTTCCCTGCTCAACATTCTCACAACCCTTTACAAACCTACATCCGGAAATGTAATTATACTGGGCAAGGATTTATGCAAGGAACCTGCCTGGATCCGCACACAGATCGCTTGCGTTGCTCAGCGTGTTTCTACTGATGAGCACCTGTCGCTTATGGAAAATATGATATTTCAAAGCAGGCTAGTGATACTTGGCATAAGCCAATTTTAAAAAACCCTCTTTGTTGCTATAGAGCTTTAAAATGTTTCATTAAGAGGAAAAAATAAATGATAAAAAGATTTGATGAAATAGATGTTATGCGGATTATAGGTTTTTTAATGGTTGTGGATCAGCATATACTAGGTGCTTATGCACAAAATCCGGAAGCGGGCTTTGCAGATTCAATGGTATTACATTTTCTGTATTTACTGGGGCGGCCTGCGGTGCCTATGTTTGTTGCTATAACAGGATTTACTCTTTTTTTTGCAAATTATGAACGCCTTAATATAAGGGAATTTTATAAAAAAAGGCTTGTGCATATTGTTATGCCTTACCTATTCTGGTCTTTTGCCAGCATAGTAATATTTGAAAAATATTACCTGCTTAAAGATATTATACTTGTGATTGCAACGGGTAATGCTTCCTATCATTTATGGTATATGTCGATGTCTATAAGGATATACTTGTGGTTTCCTATGATACTTGCCATTTTATCAAAGGTATTAAGAAAGAGTAAAAGCACTCAAAAACTAATATTTGTTTTATTCTTTATTGCTTATTGGGTTATATTTAAGGAAAAGAACTATTTGACAGATAAGATAGCTGCTATCTTCTTTGAGACGCCATCACTTCTTGAAATGAGGCTTATTCAATACAGCCCGTTATTTTGGTCTATATACTTTGTTTGCGGTGCTGCTGCATGTTTAAATTATGAATGCTTTAAAGAGAAAGTTCTGAAACACAGCGGAAAAATTGTCGCTGTGTACATTCCTCTTGTAATTTACATGTACTATACACAGGTTTGCAGCAAGCTGCCTGAATATTTTCCGCGTATTGACTATGACAGTTTATTGTACATCTTATATATGATTCTAACTATAGCAGTGATATACATTGCTTCGGTGAAGATCAGCAGAAAAACAGAGAGACTTAGGGAACGGATACGCGAGCTGGGTTCTCTTTCCTATGGCGCTTATCTGATTCATGTACCTGTGCTTCAATTGATTGCACCCATATTGCGAAGAGCAGTATCTATAGAGAGTTATTTAGTATCCGGAATAATAATTTTTATAATTACTTCCGTATTATCTATTGCATTATGTTACATAATCCGCTTTCTTCCCTTATCAGAGTATACTATAGGGGTCAAGAGAAGACCGCTAAAATCTATGCAGGTACAAACACTTTAGATGTAGAATCAAGATAAAAAGCACTTGTCCTCTTGTTAAGTTCATCCGGATAAGGGGATTTCTCTAATTTATTGTAACAAATATTATTATGGTGCCAGATACCAAAGTGATTCAGTATTTTATAAATCAGAAATCAAGCATTGAAGGGGGACTAATATGAGTACAAGTATATTCCAAAACTTAGCTGGTGTAAGATAGCATGTAAAGCCATAAATTGTATGAAAGTATTCGTTTGATGCTGAAAAGCATGGGATGAAACTATATTGACGATATGTAAGAATTATGCAATAATATATGGAAAGTGAGTATGTTTGAGCATATATATGCAAGCAGCATAGGGGCTATGAGAGTCCTACACGAGTGGTTATAACCCTTCGGAGTCACTATGATGAGTGATTCAGTGGGGTTTTGATATTTATGGAGGTGAATTGAGATGTTGGATTTTACAATCAGACCGGTAAGAGTTCAGGATGCAGCATTCATCAATGAGATGAAGAGGATGGATGGTGTAAGGGAAAATATACTGGGGATAACGAGTGAGCGGGAAACAAAGTTAGAGGATAGCATTAGGAACTCGACAGAAAATGACCACTTATTAGTCGCTGAAGTTCAGGAAAATGGGTTGAAGAAAGTAGTCGGCATGATAGGTATGAATGTGGGCAGGAAACCAAGACAAAGACATTCCGCAAGTATTGGTATCATGGTACATGCTGATTATCAGGGAAAAGGAATTGGAAAGGCGCTTTTTAAAGAAGTGATTGACCTTGCAGACAATTGGCTTATGCTTGTTAGGCTTGAGCTTACTGTTTTTGTTGAAAATGATAGGGCAGTTAAGCTATATCAATCTTTAGGATTTCAAATAGAAGGAACTAAGAAGTACGGTGCCATAAGAAATGGGAAATATGCAGATGAGTATATAATGGCAAGATATAATATAGGAGGGATGCTTAAATGATAGAACTTCCGGAGGCTGGTTCACTAGCTCAGCAACTGAATGAGACTATAGCAGGAAAAAGAATAATAAATGTTACTGCGGCACAACATCCTCACAAGTTTGCCTGGTACTATGGCGATCCGCAGAGCTATCACGGATTATTACATGATAAAGTTATAAGTAAGACTGTAAGCCATGGCGGATTGATTGAAATAATGGTTGACGATGCGTGCATTCTTTTCGGTGATGGCGTTAACCTCAGTTACTATAAAGAGGGTGAGAAGCGGCCTGTTAAGCATCAATTACATATTGAATTTGAGGATCATTCATCTATAATTGCTTCTGTGCAGATGTACGGCGGCTTATTTGCATATCCTGCCGGACAAAATGTTAACCCATATTATCTTACGGCAAAAGAGAAAACCAATCCTTTATCCCAGAGTTTTGATGAAGCATATTTCAATAATGTTATAAGCCAAAGTATTAAAGGGCTTTCGTTAAAGGCATTTCTTGCAGCAGAACAACGTATTCCCGGACTGGGAAATGGCGTTTTGCAGGATATACTTTTTAATGCAAAGCTGCATCCGAAGAAAAAGTTAAATACATTAACTGATTCTGAGGTACAGGCTCTTTTTTGCTCCATAAAAACAACGCTTGCTGAAATGGCTGTAAATAGAGGCAGGGACACAGAACGTGATTTGTTTGGCTGTTCTGGGGGGTATAAAACAATACTTAGCAAAAATACATTAGATAAGCCATGCAGTACCTGCGAAGGCGCTATAAAAAAAGAGGCCTATATGGGCGGCAGCATCTATTTTTGTCCGACATGTCAAAAGCTGCTATGATTAGAAGGTAAGAAGATAATGTGAAATTAGTGTAAAATATTAAAATTGAATTTGATTTCTTATACTTTTAGCAATATAATTTTATTGTACATGTTATATTATTATGAAATAATATAGGCTGATAGTAGAACTGGAGGAGGAATAAAATATGAGTGGAACACCTTTATCAATGCAAGTAAGTAGTATAATCGAAAAATACAACGGATCAAAGGAAAGATTGATACAGATTCTTTTGGAATTGCAGAAGGCATCCGGACAGAATTATTTATCGGAAGATTGCTTGAAAGAAGTATCAAAAAAACTTGATATTACTTTAGGCAAGGTTTTTGAGGTAGCAACATTCTATGCAATGTTTAATAGTGAGGCAAAAGGCAAGTATGTTATTGAAGTTTGCAAAAGTGCACCATGCCATGTAACAGGTTCCAAGAGTGTATCAAAAATGCTTGAAGATGCTTTGAAAATAAAAATGGGGGAAACTACGCCGGATAATTTATTTACTCTGCAGTATTCAAGCTGCTTTGGTGGTTGTGATATCAGTCCTGCTGTCAAAATCGATGAAAAGGTATATGGGAATCTGACGGCGGAAAAAATCAACGAAATTATTGATATGTATCGGGGGAAATAAGCGATGGCAAAGATTGTAAAGTTAATTTCTAAGAATTGTGGTAATATAAAACCAGGCTCTGTTGAGGATTATGTAAAAGCAGGCGGATATGCAGGTTTAAGAAAAGCAATGAAAATGGAGCCTTTGGAAATAATAGAAGAAGTTAAAAAGTCAAATCTTATGGGAAGAGGCGGAGCTGCCTACCCTACTGGCAAAAAATGGGAGCAGGCTTATGCTAATCAAAGTAAGCCTGAATATGTTGTTTGCAATGGGGATGAAGGAGAACCCGGTACCTTTAAGGACAGACTCATATTAAGCCAGGACCCCTTGCGCTTGATTGAAGGAATGACTATTGCCGCATATGTTTTTAAGATCAAAGAAGGATATATATATGTCCGAGGTGAATATCTGGATTTACAGGATACAATTGATAGTGCCATTAAAAATGCAGTAAAGGCAAACTACCTGGGAGACAATATTTTAGGTTCCGGTTTCAGTTTCAATATTCAAGTTGTCTGGGGTGCAGGCGCCTATGTATGCGGAGAAAACACTGCTTTGCTTGAGTCTATAGAGGGTAAATCGGGTAGACCCCGTAAAAAGCCGCCGTTCCTTACACAAGTGGGATTGCATCAAGCGCCTACTTTGCTGCAAAATGTAGAGACATACAGCAATATCTCCTATATTGTGGAACATGGCGGAGAAGAATATCAAAGCTACGGTACAGAATTCAGCGGCGGTACCAAACTGGTTTGTCTATCAGGAAATGTTGTAAATAGAGGAGTATATGAAATACCTTTTGGTACACCTATAAAAGAAATAATATATGAAATCGGCGGCGGTATCCCTGATGGCAGAAAGCTTAAATTTGTCCAGTTAGGCGGCTCCTCCGGTGCATGCTTTACAGAAGAGAAGCTTGATACGCCAATGTGCTATAAATCACTTAGGGATAATGGCTTAAAACTTGGTTCAGGAGCATTATTGGTGGTTGATGACTCTAGTTGTGTAATAGATTTTGTAAAATGCATAACAGAATTTTTCATACATGAATCCTGCGGAAAGTGCACACCTTGCCGTGAAGGCAATACCAGAATATATGAGATTTTAGACAAATTTTCTGAAGGGAAAGCAAAAAAAGAAGATATAGACGAATTAAATAAAATTTCTAAAATTATGAAAAACGCCTCGTTCTGCGGATTAGGTCAGGCAGCTACGACAGCGCTTAACGATTGCTTGAGATATATGAAAGATGAATTCTTAGAGCATATAGAGGGGCATTGCAGAGCAGGAGTCTGCAGCATGTCCGGCAAGGAAAAATAGAAATAGGGACTAAGGGGTCAGGCTTGAAGGTGCCTGGCCCCTGATTTTTTCTGCGCTTTGAAGGTAAATTTCTCTGAAGCTGTTACGGTCAGTTGCTCCAAACTTCTGGTATATATTCTGGATATGCTTTTTTACTGTTGCTTCGCTTATATAAAGCTGAGCTGCAATTTCTTTGTTTGGTATGTTCGTAAGGAGCTTTAAGGCCACATGACATTCCCTGTTGGTAAGCTCAAATTCTTTGAAAACCTGTTCTGCAATAAAAGCGGCCATTAGGTCATGTATTGTTTCTTTGGGCTCGGCAGTTAGTTTGTCTGCTTTAATTTCGAAAGGGTCATTAAACGCTATGTTGAGTATAAGATATAGTAAGCTGCCATAAAGCAAGGGCAAAAGGGATTCTGCCAGCTGCCAGCCAGCCATATCAACCAGGCCGCCGGAGGATGTGAAGGAAAGGATCGATATAAGCGTTGTTAGGAAACTGGCAAATAATAGGTTCCATCTCAAACTTGCGGCTATATCTTCCTTTGTATATTCTTTTTTATATTGTGAAGCAGTCAATATTACCATCCCCAAAATGACCGAAAAGAAGGGCTTGGGCTTAATGAGCAGTATCCAATTAAAATCAAACAGCAGACTGACAATTGTCAAATAGCACAATAGTCCCAATGTTTTAGCCAATTGTTTCTTCATAGTATTATTCCTTATCCATCGTTAGTATTATTGCTTTTACCTTAGCTTGCACAGGTAAGAGTATGAAAACAATAAGTACTGAATAAAGAAGTGTAAGTAAGGCTACAGCTAAATTTGGACCTATCTTGTTTATTTCGCTGAAATTGGATACTATGGCAACTATACCAATCATACTCCCCAATAAACCCGAAAGAATCAGCAGTCTTATCATAAGCTTTATAGAAACCTCGGTTTTTTTGAGCTCAAATAATGAATAAGCATTAACTCTTTGTCCCATGATTTTGAAGCCCCTGACAAAATCTGTAAGCAGACCCGATGCCATCAGCATAGGAACGCTGAAAGCGATAATGACTATTATGCTGGGAAGATCGATAAACGGAGTAATTGCACCCGAAAACAAGGTAGTACAAACCAGAAAAACTATAAACACAACAAGACCAATAAAATACATATTAGTTCCCTCCTCATATAAATTAATTAGAATGTGATGTTGCCTTATATTCACATATTAATTCATATACGAAAAAAAACAATACTCCCAGAGGAGTAATTTGGGAGTATTGTTGGTATTTTATGTATGGGGGTATGGGGGTATAGGTGATAAGACCGCTGTATCCGGTACATATTCTAAATGTTTATATCCAGGCAGATTTCATTACAGTTCGGAAACTTAGGGCAATTGATACAATCTGTCCATACCTTATGGGGCATAGTTTCTTTATCTATGATAGTGAAACCTAGTTTTTCAAAAAAGCCAGGCTGGTAAGTTAGTGTAAATACCTTTTGAACTTTCAGTTCTTTTGCTTCTTTTAAAATAAATTCTACTATCTGTCTGCCAATTCCTTGTTTCAGCATATTGTTTTTAACTGCCAGGGTCCTGAGTTCCCCCAGATCGTTCCACAATACATGAAGTGCTCCAATGCCTATGATTTCCCCATCTTTTTCTATAATAACAAAATCACGGATATTTTCGTACAACATGCTTCGCGGACGAGAAAGCATCAGACCTTTGTCTGCATAATGATTCACTAACTCAAACATTTCTTCAACATCAGGCAATATTGCCTTACGAATATTCAACGACAAGCACCTACCTCAATATAATATAATGCTTATCATAACAAAAAACGAATAAAAATGCAATAAGTATGTATAAATATTTATGTTTGTTGTTTTGGATCTATGGGGTCAGGCTTGAAATATTCAGTTGGGGATGGTCATCTTCTCTAAAATCACCTGTAACAAAATATGAAGCTTGTGACCTGGTAAGGAGTTGATTTTGTTCATCATATATTTCACACACCGCCCGCATAATAGTCTTCCCGCTGCTTATTACCTCACCGGTTGCAGTAAGCTTGCTTCCTGCAGGCGCACTTTTTATATAACTGATGTTCATATCAATAGTTACTACCTTTTTCCCCAGAGTTAAGCAGGAAGTACCCATGGCTATATCGGAAATTGAAGCTAAAGTGCCGCCGTGTACAGTGCCATACAAATTACTATGCTTATCAGCAGTTTTTGTACAGAAAACACTTTTTCCTTCTTCAAGATCAACAACTTGCAGTTCCAGGAAATTTTCAAGGATAGAGGTTTTATAGATTTTCTTGTAATATTCGTGAAGCCACGAAAGGTTCTCTTGTGTCATTACTAATACCTCCAATATTTCTTTGCTATTTTTCATATGTAATATTTTAGTTTTAGAAAGTTGATATGATAATAGTATAATATACTTAGAGATCAAAATAAATTAATAAATAGTGCAGCCTATATTTGCAAAGATTCAACCAGCTTTTATAATTGCTGGATAGTACCTGATATGGTAATATTACCATATTAGGCTTTTATTATTGTGAGTGGTTAAATGTGTTCCAAGGTGCAGTGTGTACGAAATAATTAGAAAGTAAGAGGATGGATGAAATGAGTTATTTTAGTTCCTATAAAAGACTTCCTAAAAGCATATACATAATATTTTTCGCTCAGATAATCAACCGCTTCGGCGATTTTGTACTGCCGTTTCTTAGTCTGTTTCTGGTTAAGAAGCTAGGGTTAAGCTATCAAAGTGCCGGAGTTGCAGTAATGCTGAGTTCGCTGGCAACAATTCCGGGTTCTTTTGCAGGCGGGAAAATTGCGGATCACTTCGGTCGCAAAAAGACTTATGCACTATTCCAATTAAGTGCGGCTGTATGTTTGTTTTTCTGTGCATTCATGAAAAGCGCCCAAATTATAATCGCTCTTGTATGCATGTCTTCATTTTTTAATGGAGGAGTCCGCCCAATTATATCGGCAATTATCACAGATGTTTTACCTGCGGAAAAGAGACAAATGGGATTTTCCCTGTCTTATTTGGGAATCAATCTGGGGGTGTCTTTAGGACCGATTGTTGCAGGCTTTTTATTCAATCACTACATTCCTCTCATATTCATCGGCGATGCGGCAACCTCTTTTATAGCGGTTGCTCTGGTTTTAATAAATATCAAGGAGACTTTGCCGGATTACACTGATGGCAAAAGTGTAAGAAGCGAAGAAAAGAGTGAAGAGGGCAATGTTTTTTCTGTTTTGATGAGAAGGCCGAAAATCCTGGTTTTTCTTATTATTGATGCTGTTTTGTGTATTGTCTATACGCAGCATTCTTTTTCACTGCCTATGATGCTGGATAGCGCTTTCGGCAGCAGCGGCGCAAGCAATTATGGGATTATTATGAGCTTTAATGCTGTAACGGTCATAGTAATGACAATGTTTATAAGCAGTGTTACGAGGAAATGGAAGGCTTTGAGCAATATAGCCATGTCAGGACTTATGTATGCCATAGGCTTTGGAATGGTCGCCTTTATACGCTCAATGCCGTTATATATGCTTTCAACTATTATATGGACAATCGGTGAGATAATGATGGTAACGAACTTTGGAGTGTACATAGCAAATAACACTCCTCAGAATTATAGAGCAAGGTTCAATGCGGTAGCCTCCTTAAGTTGGGCTATTGGGGCAGCTATCGGCACATCACTGATAGGCCGGTATATGGACTATTTTGGAGTGAAAGCTGTTTGGCCATTGATGTTCTTCTTAGGACTTATGGGTGCAGCGGGTATGTATCTCTTAAAAATCAGAACTGAGAAAGCTATTGCCGTAGATGCACAACAAAATACGATTTCTGAGCAATAATAAACTGAAAAAAATGCAGAATATGTATAAATTTGCGAACGAAATTTGAGAGTAAATACCAACTTTATAGAGGGATTATGTGGATTTCGTAGAATATATTACTAATAGGGCAAAGTATCGTTTTGGGGAGATATAATAATTAATAACAATAGAAAGAATGTCTGCATAGAATTAATATATGAGTATAGTATATAGACTAGCAAAAATAGCAAATAGTGCTGTTAGATAACTGCAATGAACTTGGAGCAATTTGCCTATTTTATTATTGTAATGAATAGGTTTTAATTATAGGTGATATATTTTAAAAACGCGAAATTGATGAAGAGGTGATGATATTGTATGACATTTTAACTGTGTATCTTGAGAATGGGTTGAGGGTTGTTATGCATAGGATACCACGCATTAAAACTATTGCTTGCGGCGTATGGGTAGGACAGGGGAGTAAGCATGAGGACGACGATAATAACGGATTGTCCCATCTTATAGAGCATCTGATGCTTCAGACAGATAATCAGATGAACCAGGAGTTCCAGGCACTTATAAATGATATTACTTCGGAAGGTGTTATATATAACGCTGCAACTACAAAGGAGAGCACATGTTTTTATTTCACGGGATTGGCAGATAATCTCGAGAAGTGCATAAAAACTTTAGCAAGTATTGTTATCAATAATCAGAGTTTTCCAGAGAGATTGACGGAAAATGAGAAAAAGGTGGTTATTCAGGAAGCAGTATCGTTTTACTCCTCTTTTAACCAGATAAAGGAGAGGACAAGTCAAGCTCTGTGGGGACATATAGGTATAGGGAAAATGATTGTTGGGAGCATTGATAATATAAAGAATGCAAAGATAGAGAGTATTGAAGAAATTATAAGCGGCTCTTATACCCCTGAAAATTCTGTACTGGTTGTTGTAGGAGACATCGATTATCAGGATTCCTTAAAAATAATCGAAGATAGCTTTGAAAAATGGCCGGACAGATGTACAAGGGACTATACGGAAATTATTCAAAGTGATCCTGGAATATATTATAACCAAGGTAACGGAGGTAAAAATACAGTAGTTTCTATAGGGTTCAGAACACCCGGTTATATGCAGAAGGAAAGAATATACATAGATGTCATGTCAAAGATTCTTGGTGATACAAGCCTGTCATCCAGACTTGTGCACGAGATTAGAGTAAAAAGGGGCCTGGCATATAACTTAGGTACGTTTGCCAACTTTTATGAAAATAGAGGAACTTTTGCTTTCACAGCGGTATGTGCTAAGGAATCGGTGGAAGAAGTGGTTCGGGTTGCGGTAGAAGAGTTCAACAAGGCAAAAGAATATGGTTTCTCATTATCAGATTCTGAAAAGTCTAAAAGAATACTGAAGACGAACAGACTTTTAGAAATAGGAGATTTGACTTCACAATTGAGATTTTTAGGCAAATGTGCTTCGTATGGACACCTTTATTCCTTGGAGCAAGAATTGAGAAACATTGAGAAGGTTGAGCTGGATATACTAAATAAGGTTGCGAAAGAGATTATAAATCAAGACAGTATATCACTTGCTGTAATAGGTGAATGTGATATTGACAATTTAATAGCCCTTTTAAGTATACAATGAGGAGGATAGACGTTATGAGTGACTTACAATGTATATATGATATGACTATGATTGATAACAAGGATAATCTTAAAGAGGATATACTCAGAGGTCCGGCATTAAGTATATTGTTAAGTTTGCTGGCAAGCAGCAAAACAGCAAGGGAACTGTCGAGAGAGTTAAACATACCATTGTTTTCTATGCAGCTTTATTTGAGCAGATTGATGAGTGCAGAGATGGTATGCATTGAAAGTACTGCAGTTATCGAAAATAAAATCGAAAAAATATATGCGTTAGCTTCAAAAGATATTGAAATAATGAATCTCGTAAAAAACAGCAATCTCGAAAACAATGATGAAGTAAATATAGATTTGTCTGCTCAACAATTTTCTACTATGACCAAGCAAGTGATAAAAAACATTAACAAATATAAAGGCAAGACCCATAAAATAAAAGCGTACTTTATTAAAACTGATGATGAAAAAATGAAGCAATTTAAGAAAGAACTGGAGGAGCTTTTCATAAAATATCAGGGTTTAGAAGATGAAAAAAGTACGGAAACATATGGTTTAATAGGAGTTCTGGCACCTTTTGGTGCAGAATAATAAAAAGTTAAAGGAGTGATAGCTGTGGAGGATATTAAGAAGAAACAGATTGTTGAAGAGCAAGATAGCTTAGAAGTTGTTAATTCAAACATGAATGTTGATTCAAGCGAAGAAAACGGTGGAATAGGTATTGAGATTGGCTCCATCGGTATTGGATTTGACAGTTAATCAGGCATAAAAATGATTATATACCAAGTAATTTTACCTTAGTGAAGCTTTAATTATGGAGAAGAGGGAAGCGGACAATATTTCGGGGGCAGAAGAAAAAAACGCAATAAAAAGTGATATCGGAGTTTCAGCAGAAATAAATTGGTTTGCATATAGATGCAACTCATGAATTCCTTAAAGAGGCTATATGTTTTTTGAATGTATAGTCTCTGTTATTTGCCGTAACAGAAGCTGCAGTTTAAAGTGATGTAGGGCCTAATTTGTTTATTTTTATCTATATGTTTCGCACTAAATCCATTGCATAAGAGTTCAATAGTGCGAAACATTTTCATTGATGTTATAAATCGCAACTATTCAATGTAATCTTCTTAGTGCGATTCATCTATTCAAAAACAGTTTTTTGGGGTGCTTGATAATTAGTCAATGCATATATAAGGATAATGGATCCCTACCTCTTGAGGTATTGATAATGCTATCTATCATCCTATCAGAAAGATTGATCTGGAGAGTATTCGCATAAATTTTAACCATAGTTTTCTTGATGTCATGAGGCATAACCTCTTCATTTACCCTGGCAACAAAATTCATAATAAGATTTACCCTGTTTTTGAATTCACTGACACTCATAATTACCCTCCTAAAGTATGAATATATATATTATATATATTCGTATAACAGAAATTATATCGGGGATTATTTTTTATGTAAATTATGCCAATGCGCAATAGTAATTACAAAAAGCTTAAGAAACAAGCTGCATATTTACTTCTGGTTGAATGAAAAAGTAAATTCCACTGAATATTACAATATAGAATTGCATGAGTAAATGCCATTTTATAAAGGTTCCCGGTGTTTGTATTTTACTTATTTCAGATTATAATGGTATTG
>Ga0209467_1001123_pt1 | contig 25691 bp, 27 predicted proteins | sample Higcelwee11metaG_FD_187175 | JGI IMG/M metagenome (GOLD analysis project Ga0209467, IMG submission 187175) | Freshwater pond sediment microbial communities from the University of Edinburgh, under environmental carbon perturbations - High... | ecosystem: Environmental > Aquatic > Freshwater >... | reverse complement strand
TCACTTGATGATTTGATGATGGCTCATGAGGTTAAGACAATTTACAGGAACGGAATCAGATTTTTGAATACAGATTACTATCATGACAGCTTGTATGGTCTCAGAGACAGAGTAATGATTCGATATAGTCTTTTTGACCTCTCCAAAATCAAAGTCTACTCCATAAAAGGTGAGTTCATCTGCACTGCAAAGAGAGTTACCTCCACTCATCCGATGGCATATCATCTTGGGGAGGTGGCTTGAACCTTGTAGTCCCCACCCAATAGCTTCGTCACCGACTAAGATTTTTGGAACTGCCAAAGGTGTAAATAGGGGCAAGTGATCCCCATGGATGAACTTATCTGCTTTATGAGTTTCAATTTCATCTTCTATTACTTCGAATTTTTCTAAGTGTGCATCAGGGTCAGTGGTGTGTCCGCCGATTAAATCGGATATTTGTTCTGATACAAAATTTTGCGTAGCGATTATTTGGCTTGAAACTGTCAAAATCACTTGAGTTTGTGGATTGGTGAAAATCATCTTTGGGGTTAAAGTAAGCGGCTGATAAAGTCCTTCTGCTACTGTGAATTTTTCTTGTGCAGGGAGTTTGCAAATTAAAATCAAATCATTATCCGAATCAAAAAGCCCTAATTCCCGAATAGTAAATCCTCCGACATCTGCCGGGATAAAACATTTGTACAAGACTTCATTCGATGAACTTTGACTGATAATAATTTGACTTTGCCCTGTAAAATTTGCAGTGTATTTTGTGTTTACAAGGTCGGTTTGTATTTCGCTTGGCTCATAATATTGCCCATTGCTATCACCAATTTTAAAATGAGTAATATTTAAAGCTGCTCCGCCTGCTTCAGCCGCAGCTTTTTTTTGTTGTCCGATAGTTGTTAATATGTTTTGAAAAATCATCAGCCTATCACCACCTCATTTTCTGCATTGGTGTAAGATGCCCAATTGGGTTGCATTGTAAATTGAGATTCGATGCTGATTTCTTCAAGTACACTTCGGATATTTTTGTATTCTTCAACCATATTTTTGAGATTTTTAAATGTTGTGGAATTGTAAGGTCTGTCATTTAAAAGAATTCGTATTTTGAAATGGAAAGGATCTCCATCATATTCAAACCATTCTGAAACCTGCCCTTCGATATTGAGTGATTCAAAAACCTTTCGTATCGCAAATTTTGTACCTTTATACTTGTGAATTTGAACAGCATTTTTTATCAGGTCTCTTTTTTCTGTATCTGAAAGTCCAAAAATCCACCCTTCATATCCCATAACATGGAATTGTTCCCCAAGATGAGCAAGGGCTGATGATTCAACATTATCAATAAGGTAAATAAGTAATACTGTTAAATCCAAAGTGCCAAGCCTGTCAAATAGCTCATTGAAGGCTTTTGAGTTTGTATCATTTATCGGTATAAGTTGTGAATTATCAGCCATTTGTGTACCCTGCAATATTTATTTGATAACTCGTACAATTTGCCCACTGATATTCAAGGATGTCAGTGAATATGGGCGTGTTTAAATCGACCCTGGACACGCCATAAATGTTGCTCAAAATTACAATAATTTGTGAGGGTACAATGTCTTTGCCTAATTTCAATTTCAAAGATGAAATATATGCTTCTAAAACTGTCTGGATTTCAGATTCCACACTTTGAGAATCAGCATAGTTATATAGAGTTATGTCGCCTGTAATTTGAAAATCGATTTTTTGAGGAGATTCAACAATAACGTTGTCTGTAAGCGGTCGGACTTTATCATCGCTGAGAATATTTTGCACTGCGGAAATAATTTCAGGCGAAGGATTGCCGTATTTTGTCAGGGGATAGATTTTTACCACTCCTGCACTTGGGCTTAAAACTGCAACATCGATAATATCTTGATGAGCAGTTTCTACCCAATATTTATATGCACCTTTGCTTCCTGCATTAGAGAATTTTTCAGGAGCTTGTTTGATTCGAATTCTAAAGGACTCATCATCTTCTTCGTCTGCTCCGCTTGAACTCTCTGAAATATTTTCAGAAGTTTTTACATATGGAATTGGAGTTATAAGGTTTTTGATTTCACCTGCAAGATACCCGTTTCCAAGAGTTCCTGTGATTTCTGCTTCTGCTTGAACTTCAATATATAATTGCCCAGCAGGAATCAAAATATCTGATAAGATTTTAAAGATTATTTTGCCGTCTTTTGATTCAACCTCTGTTCCGATAGGAATAAGAACATTAAAATTTTGAATTTCTGATAAGGTGAATTTTATTGTTGTAGTTGAAGTTTTGGCAGCAATCCTATAAACCCCGACAAGTTCTCCGAGGTAATCAAGCATCGGATAAGTAGCAAAATTAACTAGGTTTTGCTTTGCAGCTTCTTGAATTCCGATGCGAAGCAAGGATTCTCGATAAACTCCAACATCAATTAGAATTCTTTCAATCTGAGCAGGTTGAAGTGTTTTGCCTGTTTTCTGTTCATACAAAGCAATCCACTCTTGAGTAATTTTATTAACATCTCTTTCTATAAACTGAGGTTCAGGCAGGCTCACGCATTCACCTCCAAAATCCCACTTATATCAGTGTTTTTAATCTGCCTATCGATTTTCAGATTTATCTGCGATTCATTGATTTCTGCAGTTATCGAATTAATATGCACTCTTGTTTCCCAAAGAGTTATGGCATCGTATGCCTCTCTTATAATGTTTGGAACAGCTTCATTTATCGGATAGTCAATATATTGCCAAATATCAGAGCCAAATTCAGGTCGATGAGGGTTAGAGCCCTTTCTTGTCATCAGAATTATTTTTATGCACTGGTCAATATCCTCAATTCCTTCTGCAGCATTGCCAATATCATTGAGTTTAAATTGCCAGTCTACTGATTTTATTTCGTCTAAATTCATTAATATAATTGCCTTTTCTTTTAAAAATGTTAAAATTTACTTATGGATAAAAATTTAGATAATAGAATATATAATTTGGTAGAACACCGTAAGACACTTTGGACAGCATTAATTGTGTTAACAGGTGGTCTTGCAGGTTTAATCCTTTCCATGAGCGAATTTTCTTTTAATGCCTTTGGTGTTATAAAGTTGATTCTATTAATCATTGGCTTTGCCTTTCTATATGTCTTGTTCATTGGCGTTCTACAAATAGGTAGTGAATTAAGTAAACTTTTAAAATGAGGTATAAATAATGGGTATAACATCTTGGATTCCAATAATTTCAGCGGTAGTATTTGGTGTATTACTCCTTTCTTTTGCCGTAAAAGCTGTAAAAGCTCATTAAGCTAACCTCTGATTCGGTGCTTGAGTTACAGAATTTGTTTCATTGTGGTTATGCGAGTTGAATAGCTGAACTACATCGACTCCGTTTAAAGTTAATTTTCCGTTGAGTTTGATATTGTTAAAATTTATACTCAAATCTCCTGCAGATTTATCAATTTCAATACTTGAGCCATCTTGAAATTTGGCAATAATTTTGTCTTTAGAAAAAAGAGGGCAAGTATCTTCATCTGAATAAATTGACCCAAGTACCACTAACCACTAGCGTTTATTTTTGCAGAGTTTACAGAAAAAGGGGTTGTTGGTAGTGATGCGGAATCATATTTCAAGTGCATTAAGTTGTCTGCAACCTTATCTACGTCGCAAGAAGTCCCTCCTCGCATCATGTTGTCTGTCCAAGTGTAAGTCATTGTTTTCTCCTTTTTTATTTAGTAACCTTTTATTCTTATATCTATTTTTGCTGTAATTGCCGTACCAGAGTTGTTATAAGCTTTAACTGTAGCTTGTTGAATGTCGGAAATCCCCGGAGGAATAACCTTTATAATTTCAATAATAGCTCCTATCAATAAACAATATTGAAAGCTGAAACTACCAGTATTTTAGCAAAATTGGAGATATTACAGGAAGAAGCAGAAAGACATGATAGTAAAGGTGAGGAAAAAGAAGAACTAGAAAAATACAATTTGATTATCAAGATTGGAACAGAAGCTTTATCAAAATATTCTAACTTTAAAAGTTTTTATTTTAGAGTTTCTAATATGTTAGAAGAGATACATTACAGTAGAGGGCTTGGTTACAGATATAAGAATTGCAAAAAAGCCATAAAAGATTTTGAAAAATGTCGTTTTTATAATGAGAAAATAAAAAGACCAGATACTCCTGCCTTGAAACAATGTTTGTTAGAATGCTATATTATTGAAAAACAATATAAAAAAGGATTGGAAATAGTCCAAAATATCCGTTCAATTAATAAAGAAGAGTTTGATGGCAGCAAATATAGTCCGCTTAGGCAAAACTATTTGAAATTATTAGAAGAAGCTAATGATGAAACAGCGAAAGCTCTTTATCAAAGACTGCAAGAAATCATAGTTGATTAAGGGAAGATTGCTGCCAAGGCTACCAGCACCTTTTCTGTTTTTAATGGGATGTAATTTATGTCAGAAAAATTAAAGATAACTTTACCTCAAGACTACACAGTATAGATTTTTCCCTGCTAAACCCTGCCGTACATGTCTTCAAATCTGACAATATCGTCTTCGGCGATATAATCACCTTTTTGAACTTCAATAATACTGAGCTCTGTGTCGAAAGGATTTTGCAATGAATGCTTCGCCTGAAGCGGAATATCAATACTTTGCCCTGGTTCGAGAATATACTCTTTGTCCTCCAGAATAACCTTAGCATTGCCCGAAATCACCACCCAATGCTCACTTCTATGGTTATGCATTTGAATAGAGAGCTTTTGTTTAGGGTTAACCTGAATTTTCTTGATAAGATACCCTTCACCTCCCTCGATACAAGTATAAAATCCCCAAGGACGAAACACAGTCTTGTGAATCAGGTGTAGATCGCTATTTTTTGATTTCAATTCGTCAAAAACTTTTTTTACATCCTGAACTTTATTTTTATCACAAGCCAAAATTGCATCTTCGGTTTCAACAATTACAACATTATCCAAACCTATTGTGGCAATACACTTTGAGCTGGAATGTAAAAGCGAATTTGTAGAATCAATATTTATAATATTTCCGCTCACGACATTATTGCATTCATCTTTTTGCGAAATATCATAGATTGACTGCCAAGAACCAAGGTCATTCCAGTCAGATTCAAGAGGAACAAGAACAATTTTGTCGGATTTTTCCATAACTGCATAATCAATCGAAATCCCCGGCATTTTTTCATAAGTTTCATAACTCAAGCTGGGATTAGATTCAAGGTATTCAGCCTCTGCCAAAACTTTATTTATTTCAGGACAATGCTGTTGAAATTCTTGAAGAATCACAGAACCTTTGAACATAAAAATTCCGCTATTCCAATAATAAATTCCGGAATCCACATACTCTTGAGCAGTTTTCGCATCCGGTTTTTCCTTAAATTCATCGACTTTAAAAGCAAAATTTTGCAAACTTTTTTCTGCTTTTATGTATCCATAACCTGTATCTGCATAATTTGGCGCAATCCCAAAAGTTACAATATGACCGAATTCCGCCAATTCGTAGCCTTTTTGCACGGTCGAAATAAATTTTTCATCATCAATAATCAAATGGTCAGACGGTACGACCAAAAAAATCGCATCTGGATTATTTTTCAAAGCATAATCCACACCAATACCGATTGCAGGAGCTGTGTTCCTTGAGAGAGGTTCGGAAAGAATTTTCACAGGAGAACCCGTAAGTTTCATTAACTGCATTTCGACATCAGATTGATGTTTTGTATTTGTAATCGTAATAATATTTTCAGTCAAAGTCATTTTATTTAAGCGTAAAAACGTATTTTGGAGCAAACTTTTTTCGGAGTTAAGCTTCAAAAGCTGCTTAGGATATAATTCTCTGCTCATAGGCCAAAGTCTTGCCCCTGAACCGCCCGCCAAAACCAAACCTATAAGATTTTTCATAAAAAACTCCTCTTTTATTCTAAATTTGTCAAATAATGATAGTAGTCGTTATTTTTGATATCAGCAATACTCTCAAGCAACTCTGACTTGGTAATAAAACCTTCCAGATAAGCTATTTCTTCAAGACAAGCAATTTTTTCACCTTTATTTTCTTCCATTGAATGAATGAAATTACTCGCCTTCAAAAGTGATTCATGTGTCCCTGTATCAAGCCATGCGAATCCACGTGTAAGAATTTCCACATTGAGAGTACCTTTTTCGAGATATATTTTATTCAAATCTGTTATTTCCAACTCTCCTCTGGCTGATGGCTGAAGGTTTTTGGCATATTCGATTACGTTATTGTCATAAAAATATAACCCCGTTACGGCATATTTCGATTTTGGATTTTTGGGTTTTTCTTCAAGACTCAAAACTTTACCTGATTTTTTATCAAACTCAACAACACCGAACCTTTCTGGGTCTTTGACATGATAACCGAAAATAGTTGCACCCTTATTTTCTGCTGCAACTCTCTTTAGAGTGGAAGAAAATCCTTGCCCATGGAATAAATTATCCCCCAAAACCAAAGCCACATTATCATCACCGATAAAATCTTCTGCGATGATAAAACTGTCTGCTATGCCTTTTGGAACTTCTTGTATGGCATAAGAAAATTTTACGCCGAATTTTGAGCCGTCGCCCAAAAGTTTTTTGAAATTTTCCAAGTCTTGAGGATTAGAAATTAAAAGTATATCCTTGATTCCAGCCAACATCAAAATTGAAATCGGATAATAGACCATTGGTTTATCATAAATCGGCAAAAGAATTTTTGAAATCGGAATACTTGCCGGAAATAACCTTGTACCCGCTCCGCCTGCTAATACAATACCTTTCATTTGGACCTCTTTTCCCATTCGTATGCTGATTTTATTGTATCAAAAATCGTTCTTTTTGACACCCAATTTAATTCTTTTTGAGCTTTTTGAGAATTTGCAACAAGCTTTGGGGGGTCGCCGATTCTTTTTGGACAAAGCTTACAGGTGATATTTTTTTGGGTAATTTCTGCACAAATATTAAGAATTTCTTTGACAGAAAAACCGTCTTGCGTTCCCAAATTATAAACCGCCGAAACATTATCAGTGAAAAGTTTTTCAATCCCCAATCTATGAGCTTCCGCCAAATCTTCAACATTCACATAATCTCTTATGCAAGTCCCGTCAAAAGTCTTGTGGTCATCACCAAATAACTCAAAAATCACATCATCTTGCAAAGTCGCCTTCAATAAATTCGGGATAAGATGCGTTTCGGGATTATGATTTTCGCCGATTCTAACTAAGCTGTCTGCCCCTGCAACGTTGAAATATCTGAATATCACGCTTTGCAATCCATGAGTTTTGAAATAATCACAAAGAATGTTTTCGACTTGTAATTTGCTCTCACCATAAGGGTTTATTGGATTTTTGCAGAAATTTTCGTCTATATACGCATCTTGCGTGATACCATAAACCGCAGCTGATGAAGAAAAAACAATTTTTAGGACATTATTATCAATCATGGCTTTGAACAAATTTTGACTGCCAAAAACATTATTTTCGTAATATTTTTGAGGATTTTTAATGGATTCTTCCACTACAGAATTAGCTGCAAAGTGGATTACACCTTTGATTTGGTATTTTTTGAAAACCGCATTTATTTCATCGAAAATTTTCAAATCCCCTTCAATAAAATCTGCAATTTGTCCTTGCAAATCGAGATTTTTAAGAATTTCAACAGTTTCTAAATTGCCTGTATCAAGATTATCGAACAAAACCAAATTATAGCCGTTTTCTAAAAGATTCAAAGCACAGTGACTGCCGATATAACCTGCAGCACCTGTAATTAAAATCATGCAAAAGCCTCTTCTTTTTTGAATTGAGTCATATAAAGATTTTGATAAATTCCGTTTTCAATTTGCATAAGTTCATCATGACTGCCAAGTTCTGCCAATTGACCTTCATTAACAACAGCAATTCTGTTTGCATTGATAATGGTCGAAAGCCTGTGTGCTATTACGAAAACTGTTTTATTTTTCATCAAATTATCTAGAGCTTTTTGAACAATTTTTTCAGATTTATTATCAAGAGCAGAAGTTGCTTCATCAAGAATAATAATAGGAGCATTTTTTATCATCGCTCTGGCGATTGCTACACGCTGTCTTTGCCCACCTGAAAGAGTCGTTCCCCTTTCCCCTATTACACTGTCAATACCTTGAGGCAAAAATTCTATCATTTCATCAAGGTGTGCAGCTTGCAAAACTTCTTGTAATTGCACTTCAGAAGCTTCTTTGTTGCCCATCATAATATTCTCTCTGATTGTTCCCGAGAACAAAAAATTATCCTGAAAAACTACGGCAACATTGTTTCGAAGGGAAGTCATTTTTATTTCTTTTATATCAACACCGTCAATTTTTATTGAACCGCTGACAACATCATAAAAGCGTGGAATCAAATTGACTAAAGTGGTTTTCCCGCCACCGGAATTACCAACCACAGCTAGTGTTTCACCAACTTTTACATCCAAATTTATATTTTTTAGAACAGGAACATCTTTGACATATTCAAAGCAAACATTTTCAAAAGATATCCCTTGATTCAATCCTTTAATTTCGACAGAATTATCAGATTCTTTAAAATCAGGCTGAAGGTCAAATAATTCAAAAACTCGTCCGATTGAAACAAAAATCGATTGCATACCTGTAAGAGTATTCCCCATTGTTTTTACGGGCTTATACAAAAGTAAAAGCGACGTTACAAAAGAAGTAAAACTTCCTGCGGTCATTTCTCCCGCCATTATTAAATGTGTTCCATATCCCATAACAAGAGCTATTCCGACAGATGCAATAGTGTACATCAAGGGGTTCATCCATCCTGTACGTTTGATTAAGGACATATTTACAGAAAATGACTCCCAGATTTTTTTCTCGAATTTTTCTCTTTGCTGATTTTCAAGATTATAGGAAGTAATAATCTTATTTCCTTGATAAGTTTCATTGTAATTAGTGGTTATATTCCCTCCAATCACTATATTTTTGTTTGAAGCTGCCTTTACCCTTTTGCGAATCAAAATTACAGGCAAAAAAGCTACGCACAAAACCACAACACCTACAAAAGCAAGTTTCCAAGAATTATAAAGCATAACACCTATCAATGCCAAAGCTCCAAAGCTTGAGGTGGCAAGGGTTTTCAAATCCTCTATAATTCCTCTTGAAGCTATATCCGGGTCAGATAAAAACCGACTTAGAATTATACCTGATGAATTTTCATCAAAAAATCTCGTATTCATAGATGTAAGTTTTTTGAAAAGATCAATTTTGACTGCATTTGTGATTTTTTGACTTGTCCAATCCGTCAAATAACTGTTGAGATATCTCAAAACACCTTGCAAAGCAGCAAGAAAAATTATGGCAAAAGGAATCAAAGCCGCCCAAAGCATATTTTTTTGACCAATAACGACATCCATATAAGGTTTCAATGAAAAAGCGACAACTCCATCTAAAAGCCCTACAGGAATTGCAACCAAAAAGCCCATAATAACTCTCGGTATAACAGGACGAATATATTTGAAAATTCTTTTCAACAAATAAAGGTATTTAAAAGAATTTTCCGATGTAGATTGTTCCAGTTTCATATTTCACCTATTGATAATGCTTACTTGTATAAATTTTAACACAAAAAAAAGAGAGGATTTAACCTCTCTTTTAAAAATATTTTATTCGGATGTAAATCCGAAATAAATTACTTAAGTTCTACTGTAGCGCCGACTTCTTCAAGTTTTTTCTTGATTTCTTCAGCTTCTTTTTTCTCGATACCTTCTTTGATAGCTTTTGGAGCTGCATCTACCAAATCTTTAGCTTCTTTCAAGCCAAGACCTGTGATAGTTCTAACTTCTTTCAATACGTTGATTTTGTTAGCACCGCAAGATGCCAAAATCACATCAACTGTAGAAGCTTCTTCTTCAGCTGCTACTGCAGGACCTGCAGCTGCCGCAACTGCTACTGGAGCTGCTGCTGATACGCCGAATTTTTCTTCCATAGCTTTTACTAATTCTGCTGCTTCAAGCAATGTCAAAGCTTCGATTGATTCTAAAATTGTTGCTACTTTACTCATTTTTTATTTCTCCTTTTTTGAAATTTACTACTTTAAACTTTTTGTACGTCATGCTGAACTTGTTTCAGCATCTTGCCAGTTTGGCTTTTGTGTTTAGCTATGCTCCTGTGAAATCAAAGATTTCTACGTCGCTTTCGTCCAGTTTCGCAAAAGTCAAAATTCACATTTTGCCTTTTGATTGCACTTCCGATAACTATGCTGTTTTTTGTTGTCTTACTTGATCAACCGTATACACAAGTGCTCTTAGAACTGCATTTACAGAGTTCGCTATGCCACTTGCCGGCGAATTCACGCAACCAAGCATTTTTGCATAAAGCTCTTCTTTGCTCGGAAGACTTGATAAGTATTGGACATCTGCTGCAGTCAATAAAGCACCGTCTAAACAGCCGCCTTTAACTGCGATTTTGTCAGTATTTGCTTTGTCTTTAGCAAATTGAGCAATCACTTTTGCAGGTGAAACTTGGTCTTCAAAACCAAGAGCCAACACAACAGGACCGGTCAATAATTCTGCCAAAGGTTCAAATTCTGTGCCTTTAAGAGCAATTTTTGCCAAAGTATTTTTCACTACTGTATAATCGCCGTTTTCTTTTTGAAGTTCACGTCTTAATTTCGTGATTTTTTCAACAGAAAGACCTTTATTTTCAGTAACGATAGCCACTTTAGCTTTTGAAATTTTCTCTTTTACGGCTTCGATTTTTTCTGCCTTGAAAGCTTTTGTTGCCATTTCGTTGTACCCCTTTCAGGATGGTTGTGTATCCTATAACGCAGTCTCTTTAAATGCTGTCTTGTTATATTGGCAGCTCGGTGTTTTTCATTCCGCTTCGATTTCCCTTCGGAAATCTTCGCTTCATCAAACCCCTCGCGAGGTCGAGTTTCGGACTGTGCCCTCACTCTAGCCAAATAACGCAAAAATCTGCGTTACAAACCGCAGATTAATAATAAGATTTCATATTTAAGTTTAAATATTTATTCTTACCTGAGTTGGCACACAATGTGTTTTAAGATAAATCGCCAACCGTCTTCGGCTTGTACATTGTACTTTATAAAAAACATGTTTTGAAATCAAGCTTTTTGTAAATTTTTATTAGGAATAATTTCAACCAGCGGATTCTAAATTTCTTAATTTATATTCGAAAAGCTTTTTTATAAAACATATACGCCCCTACAGAGCCTATGACCAAATTCGGAGTCCAAGTCGCCAAAAAAGCAGGCAAAATGCAAGTTTCGCCTAAAGAAAGTGCAATTGCCTTTAGTATATAATAAGAAAAAATCACACCAATACTAAATAAAAAACCTCTGTTGAAACGTACTCTTGGCGGGGTAATTGCCAAAGGGACGCCGATTAAAACAAAAATCAAGGACATCATAGGCAACGCCCATTTATTATAAAATTCCATCCAAAATAAAGCCAAAGACTTCGGCGAAGAATTACGATGATTATATATATATTTTACAAGACTGAACGTTGTCATTTCTTTTTCGTAATCTTCATTTATAAAACTCATCAAATCAGGATTGCTGTAATAGTCAAGATTCCCGAATATAGTGGAGTTAAGGACTTTACCGTTATTATTTATTGAATAAATAACGCCATTTTCAAATTCCCAAAAATCTTTTTTTGCCTTGCCTTCTTTCGCCTGCAAAAACATTGTAGAATTATTTTTCGACAAATCCAAAACAGTTATTCCGTAAAGTTTATTATTTTCACACTTTGAAATATAAAAAAGCCGTTTCAAATTCCCGTCCTTAAGCTCTTTTAATGTGAAATTTTCTGTTCCGTTAGGTACATTTTTTTGCTGTAAAGCCCATAGGGTAAGTTTTTTAGCTTGAGTATTAGCTACAGGCACAATCAATTCATTTATAAAAAAACCTGCCAACATCGCCACAAGTCCAAAGAAAAATACAGGTCTTGCAATCCTTAAAAGACTAATTCCGCAAGCCCTCATTACAGAAATCTCCGAATCAAGACTCATTTTATTCAAAGTCATAACAGTCGAAAGCAAAACCCCCATAGGGATAGTCAAAGACAGTACAGCAGGCAGTTTCAAGATGACAATAAATATCGCCACATTAAAAGGCATTCCATACAAGCTCATTTGTTTGATAAGTGTCAAAAGCGTATCAGATGCAAAAATAATGGAGGTGAAAATCACAAGCCCCATCAGAAATGTCTCAAAAGTATTTTTGAGAATATATCTGTCTAAAGTTAAAAAATATTTATTCAACAAAAAAATTCTTCGCGAAAGTTTACGAAGTTTTTTCTTAATCTTTTTCTTAAGTTTTTTATTAGTAAATATTTTTTTGATGTTTACCATGATGACCCCTATACTTTTTAGTTTATTATGATAAAATCAAAAAGTAAATTTATAAAATTAAATTTCGGGAGATTTATTTTATGTCAAAAGCACTTGAAGTTAATGAAGCGAATTTTGAACAAGAAGTCAAACAGTCTGAAACACCAGTTGTTGTGGTGGATTTCTGGGCACCTTGGTGTGGACCTTGCAGAAAAATCGCTCCAATAATTGATGAAATCGCAGAAGAATTTAAAGGAAAAATTAAAGTCGTAAAAGTTAACACTGATGAAAATCTGAAAATTGCTCAAGAATACAGCATCAGCGGCATACCAAGCATTTTGGTTTTCAAATCGGGTGAAGCTGTTGAACGCCTCGTGGGCATGATGCAAAAATCATCCTTGATTTCAAATATCGAAAAACATCTATAAAGAGTTAAATTCATTTTTTAAAAAATGCGAAACAACTTTTAAAATAACCAAAAAAGTCGTCAGATTTCAGGCGGCTTTTTGATTATTTTAAAATCAGCCCACAGGATTAGGTGATTCACTGCCAAATATTTTTTTTGTACATATTTTTAGAACTTTTTTTGTTTCTTCAAAATCTGCTATTTTTTTGGCTTGGAAATTTTCCGCAATATCTTTGCCCAATTTATTTTCTAATCCTTTTGAAATATCTTCTGATTTTTGGAAATTTTCACCGGCAATTTCTGTGAAAACTTTTTCGATATGATTAAATTTTTCATTTGTAACTTTTTTCCCGTTTTTCAGTTCTAGAAGCAATGTTTTTAATTCTTCGGGATGATTTTTATCGACAATTTTGGATAAATCTACTTTCCACTCTCTGACTATATCCGTCAATTCAGATCTAAACTTTGAATTAGCAATGGTTTTCTTTAAAGTTTTGCCTCTATCCACACTAAATCCAAGAAAAACAAGAGCTATCCCCAACCATTGAGTCGCACGACCATTTTTATTATCAATACCCAAGAATTGACTTACTGAATTGATAATACCGCCTACAGCATATGGAATTCCTGAACCTTTTGAACCTGTTGAAAGTTTGTCCAATCCATATTTAGTCATCCCAAAATTATCGACAAGAAATCCACCTTCTTCCACGTGCAAACTGGCTTTTTGGGCTTTTTTATTATCCAAAAGCGAAAATAAAACCATCCCCATGCCGCCTAAAGCCAAAATAAATGAAGCTGAATGCATCAAATAATTTTTATTATGCTTCAGAACTTTTGAAATCATAACTTTGCCGTCTTTATTTATTGATTCTTGAAAAACAACTGTTCTGGGAGTCCCTTGCAAAAAATTCTCTTTTAAAAATGAAGGTTTATGAATATTTTTTGCAATTTCAAATACCGAAACGCCTATTTCTTTTGAAACGTTCGCCATGTTTTGCAAAACCAGCTTGGCTTTTTGAGAAAAATTTTCTGCTGCCGTTAAATGAAATTGATTGAGTTTAAGCTCTGGAGTATTATCCAAAGCCAATCCTGAAAAAATAGATGCAATCCCTATGCCGAAAAGACCTGTCCCAACAGGCGTTTCGATTATCGGGGATGCCCCTATATTAAGGGCTTCACCAAGGGCCATCATCGGAATACCTTCTCCGAGCCCGCAAGCCAATCCTGATGTTGAAGAAGCTCCCATAGCAATTTTGACAAATTTCAATCCTAATTTTCCGATTTTTGTATCAGGAGTTATTGTTTGTACACCTTCATTAATTTTTGAAGATTTTTTTTTTGGGGAGAACATTTTTTTTAAACTATTATCATTTTCTTTATAAGAATCATAAAACAATCCTGCACTTCCGCCTAAAAAACCTAAAGCAGCAACACTGGAATTAATAAAAGCATAAATAGGCAATGCTTTTGTCAAAAAGCCAGAATTTTTGACCTTATAAAGTTTTGATGAACCAAAAGAAATCGGCGTTATTTTTTCAGGCACATGTTTATTCAAGGGCATATTAATATGATTTGAATGGCAAACATCAATACTCATAAATCTCTCTTGAAAATCAGGGAATTCGGCTTAATAGTTGTTTTCAGTATAAAACATAGTTTGATTATTAGATAGTAAATGTATATAAGTGTTTTAAAATTTCTTTACTTAAATAATAAAAATCTTTTTGCCAAAAAATTGAAAGAAAAAATCAAGCCTGTCGCAAAAACTTTTGCAGTCAAATAATAAATCTCTAAAATATCAACAAAGAAAAACATCAAACACTCAAGGAAAATAAGCCCGACTACACTTATAGTAAAGAAAATCAAAAAAGATCTAAGATTTTTCGGAGCAATACTTTGAATGAAAATCCAATTTGCACTCAAATAATATTGCACTATTGCTGCGATAGAAAAAGAAATCCCTGCCGCAAAAAGATAATAAACATTCAAAAACTCAACTTGAAATGTAAGCATGGAAAAATCAAGGGCCGTAATAAAAAGCCCAACAATAATATATCGATAATATTCCCTCAAAAGTCTTTCCAATGTTCACCTGTATTTAAAATTTCATTTATAGTAATATCTAAGCATAAATTATTTATTAGAGGAAGTAAATCATGACTTTTATAAAAAAACATCTCGATATTTTTACAATTTTGGGACTTTTTGGTACTTTTTATTTTTTATTTTTTCACAATATTTGGGCGTATCCGCTTATGGATGTTGATGAAACAAGATATGTTGCGATGTCTCGTGATATGTTTCATACCAAAGATTTTCTCACTCTGTATCTGAATGGTGATTTCTTTTTTGAGAAACCACCTCTGTATTTTTGGGGAGAATGCTTATCTTTCGGGCTTTTCAAACATATTAATGAATTCACAGCAAGGATTCCGATGGTGATTTATGCCTCTTTGAGTTGTTTTTTGTTGTATTTTACAGGCAAAAAAATAGTTTCAAGAAGTTTTGGAGTCATTTCGGCTTTGATTTTGGGGACAAGTATAGAATTTTTGGTCTTATCAAAAATTGCTATTTTGGATATGCTTTTGGCTACTTGTGTAGCTTTTTCGCTGTATTTTGGCTTTATGACATTTTTTGCGACAGAAAAAAATAAAAAATATTTTTGGTGGCTTTTTTATGCTTTTTCAGGTCTCGCCGTTTTGGCAAAAGGCATCCCAGGAGTCGCAATTCCATTTGGTACAATGTTCTTTGCAGGACTTGTGTCAAAAAAAATAAAAGACTTTTTTAGACCTCAATATTTTTTGGTTGGAACTGTATTATTTTTCGCAATTTCCCTTCCTTGGCATTTGATTATGTTCAAAATGCATGACCCTTTGTTCTTCAATGAATACATAATGAAACACCACCTTTCACGCTTTATCGACTCCAAAGACCTTGGCAGACAAGAGCCATGGTATTATTTTATTCTAATGATGACATGGGGGTTAATTCCTTGGATTGCATCATTTACTGCAATGCTTATGGAATCAATTGAAAAAATAAATCTGCAGTTTTTTAAAAATTTCAGCTTTGAAAAAATGACCGATACGCAAAAATTCATCACCTTAAATTCAATAGCATTTTTGTTTATTTTGTTGTTTTTCTCGTCTTCAAGTACAAAACTTATGACTTATATTTTGCCGATATACGCACCTACGGCGGTTATTTTGGCATGGTGGTGGGGGGAGTATATTTTTGAAAATAAACACCAAAAATCTATTAAAATGAGTGTTTATATTTTTAATTCAATCTTAATTTTGGTCGCAATAGTAGCTGCTTTTTCAGGATTTTTCTTGCCGACAGAACTTACGGCAGATATTGCAAGTACAAAATGGTTTTTGGTCGCATTGCTTTATTTAGTACCTTTAACCGGAATTATTTTTGCCGTAACGAACAAAAAAATCGGCGTATTTGCTTCTTATGTGGTATTTATCCTCATTCTGTCAGCATTTGGGACGCATCAAATCTTCAATGTCGACTACAAATTCGGGCAAAATGACTTGATAGAATACGCAAAATTCGCCAAAGACAACCATTATGAACTTTCAACTTTCAAATTCGGCAGAAGATACAGCCTTTTGTATTATTACGAAGACAAAGTGAAATTTCAGCAAGAAGAAGACTATGCTTGGCTCAATGAGACTTTGGATAAACCAAATTCTGTTGTAGTAATCAAAAACAAAGAAATCGAAACTATCCGCCAAAAAGCAAAATTCGATGTTCTGAAAAAAGGGCGGAAATACAGCTTGATAAAGCATTAAGCTATTTAATTTCTTTATCCTTAACATATCTGGGGCGGGCTTTGACTTCTTCGAGGATTTGTCCGATATATTCGCCGATTATGCCCACACAAAGGATTTGAAGCCCTGCAATGAACGTATTGAATATATCAAAAGGGCGAAGTCCCGGAAGATGCTTGCCGTTTAAAATCAAATTGTAAATCCCGACAATTCCCACAATAAAACTTATTATGGAGATTGCAAAACCTGTCAAAAATACAAATCTCAAAGGTCTTACGCTAAAAGATATAATCCCGTGTGCTGCAAGCCTAAAGAGCGAAATCAAATTGAATTTTGAATCGCCATGCTCACGTTTTTTGACTTCAAAATAAATGTATTCTGTCTTGAGACCAAGTTCATAAAAAAGACCTCTTAAAAACAAATTCGCCTCGTGATAATTTGAAATTATATCAAGAGCTTTTTTGCTTACAAGACGATATTCAGAGTGATTCGGCTGAATATTAACGCCTAAAATATTCATCAATTTATAAAATAAAATCGCAGAATGTTTTTTGAAAAACCCGTCTGTTTTACGATTATTTCGTATTCCTCCAACGATTTCAGCCCCATTTTGATAAGCTTTTACAAACTCTTTTATTTTAGATTCATCCTGTTGCAAATCCGCATCAATCGTAATAGCACAATCGACACCCAATTCACGAACAGAGTCAAGACCCGCAATAATGGCTCTTTGATTGCCAAAATTGCGTGTAAATTTCAAAGCTTTTATATGATTTGCATCTTCGAAGTGGGCATTTTCAAGAATTTGCCAAGTCTTATCTTTACTTCCGTCATCAACAAAATAAATGAAACTATTTTCACCTACAACGTCAGAAGAAATCAACTCGCCCAAAATTTCTTTCAGCCTAGCAATTGAACTCGGCAAAGTTTCTTCTTCGTTGAAACAGGGTACTACGATTGCTAATTTGGTCTCACTCATATTTTCACTCTTTATGCTAAAATCAATATTAATTATATTACAGAGTGAACAAAATCCAAAATGAATAAAAAACTTGTAATAACTGCAGATGATTTTGGCATTTCCAAAGAAGCGAACGAGGCAATTTTGAAGAGCTTTCAAGAAGGCTCTCTGACAAGCACCTGCGTTATGGCGAATGGAGAAGCTTTTGAACATGCAATGAACGAAATTTTCCCTCAATGCCCCGAAATCGGATTAGGAGTCCACCTAAATATAATTGAAGGCAAATCTTTGCAAAAACCAAGCAAAAATTCGCTCTTATATAATTCTGACGGCGAATATAATAATGGCTTTACAACTCTTTTTATAAAGTCTTTTAATCCTGATTTTTTGAAGGAAATCGAAACGGATTTTCGTTTACAAATCGAAAAAGTTTTAGGCAAAGCAAAAGTCGACCACCTGAATTCACATGTTCACACTCATGCAATCCCCAATATTTTCAAAATCACATGCAAACTTGCCAAAGAATATGACATAAAATATATTCGTACGCAAAATGAAATCCCGTATTTAGTTCCAAGCCTAAAAAAACATCTCGACCTAAGATTTCCTGTAAACTTAATAAAATTGGGGCTTCTGAATACTTTTAGTCAAATAAATCGGCAAGCTTTGAACGAATTTGGGCTTTTGAGCAATGATTATTTTGTAGGCGTTTCATACACAAGCTATATGGACGAAAATGCCATAAAATTCGGCATCGTAAAAGTGAAAAAATCAAATTCGCTCGCAGAAGTGATTTTGCACCCGACAACAGATTCAAGCAAAAAAGATAATTATCAAGAATTTTTGAGCATCATAAATCCTGAACTCAAGGAATTTCTTGCACAATCAGGCTTTGAATTGACAAATTTTAAAAAACTTTCAAATAACTAAACTATTTTATAAATCAAAGGCTCTTTTTGGGCTTGATTTTCAGAGATTTCAAATGCATTTTGAATCATTTGTTCAATTTCTGAAACTTGGTCAAAATTAGAGTGCAAAATAGCCAAAACCTCACCTAAATGGACTTTATCACCTATTTTTTTATTCAAAACTATGCCGACAGAATAATCTATCGCATCTTCTTTTTTGTCTCGCCCTGCACCTAGAAGCTTTGCCGCTTTCGCCAAAGTCATCGCGTCTGAAACTTTTACAAATCCTGATTTTTTGGCTGTGATTTCTATTTGATATTTTGCTTTAGGCAAACCGTTTTTCAGGCTTCCGCCTTGAGCTTCAAGCAATTGTTCAAATTTTGCATAAGCAGAGCCGTCTTGCAGGTATTTTTTCAAAATTTCTTCACCTTCAACTGTATCGGAAGCTTTTTTGGCTTCTACCATTGCGATTGCACCCAATCTAAGAGTCAAATCCCTTACATCACAAGGACCAAAACCATTTAAAACATCAATTGCTTCTTGGACTTCAAGACTATTTCCGATTGCAAATCCGAGCGGTTCTTCCATAGAAGTAATCGCACAAATCAGCTTTCTGCCGAGTCTTTTGGCGATTTCGCTCATCATAACAGACAAATCTTCTGCGTGTTCTTTTGTCTTGATAAAAGCCCCGGAACCGTATTTGACATCAAGAACTATAATATTTGCACCCGCTGCAATTTTTTTTGAAACAACACTCGATGCAATCAAACTCATATTATCAACCGTCGAAGTTACATCTCTCAGGGCATAAAGTTTGCCATCAGCAGGTGCAAGTTTGAGAGTTTGACCTGCAATTGCGACGCCAATTTTTTTGACTTGTTCTAAAAATTTTTCTATCGGCAAATTTGTATTGAAACCGGGTATAGATTCAAGCTTATCAATAGTTCCGCCGGTATGACCAAGGCTTCTGCCCGACAATTTGGCAACAGGCAGCCCCGCTTGTGCCAAAAGAGGTATCAAAATAAGAGTAATTTTGTCGCCCACACCGCCTGTAGAGTGTTTATCAACAGAAAATTCACCAAACTCAGACAAGTCAAGCATATCACCTGATTTTGCCATTGATTCTGTCAAATAAGCTGTTTCATCTAAATTCATCCCATTTAAACAAACCGCCATAAGCCAAGCAGAGACTTGATAATCAGCAATTGACCCGTCCAAAATACCGTCAATCAAAAATTGGATTTCTTCTTGTGAATGGGATAATCCAAATTTTTTTCTGCTTACAATATCAGTCATTTTCATATTCAGGTCTCCTGTAGGCTCCCAGAAGTTTATTATAACTTTGATTAAGCGGTTTTGACAATGTTTTTTGATTGAAAATAAAGCAAATTGATGTACAATTATATTATCAGAGTGAGGAAACATGAAAAAAATCTCAGAAAAGTTTTTAATATCAGGTATTTTGGCGTTATCTTGGGGAATTTGCAGCATCGCAACAGCTTATACCCCCCCATTTTTAAATGACCCCAACTATGAAAAAGGAATAATTTCATTAAGCTCGAATAACTACTCTCAAGCTGTTTTCGAACTTAATCAAGCAATTTTGAAATTTCCTAATGTCATAGAAATAAGAAATAATTTGGCGGATGCTTATTATAAAAGAGGGCTGGATTTTTATAATGCCGGAGATTCAAAAAAAGCCTCAAATGACCTCAGGGCGGCGATTTTTTACCTAAAATATTTACAAACACCAACAGCAATAGACCTTGAAAAAGTTACGATTATTGAGCATAACCTAAATAATTATATCGCAGCCCAAAATCTTTCATTAAGTCCCAAAAATCGCTTCAATGAAGCAAAAAAACTTAGAGGACAAGGGCTTTTTCCTCAAGCTGTTGTAGAATTTTTTGAAGCATCAAAAGACCCTGCAATCAGGGCTTTAGCTCTTGAAAATACTGCCGATTTGATGAGTATAATGAATTTGAGTGTTCAAGCTTTGCCTTATTATCAAAATGCTTTGGCACTTGTGCCTTCAAACTACGGCTTGCATCTTAGATATGCAAAAACATTAGAAAAAATCGGCATAACCGATAAAGCAATTGAAGAATATAATCTTGCTTTTCAAGAAAACGAAAATGCTGAAGAAATTATGCCTGCACTTGAACGTTTGGCGATTTTAAATATTCAAAAATATCCTGATAATGCCGCTTCTTACTTGAATTTGGGTGCTGTTTATCAACGGAAAGGCGATTTCGAAACTGCTTTGATTAATTATCAAAAAGCTCAAAATCTTGATGCCTCAAACCCTGCAATTAAAATAAATATAGGTTCTTTATATCAAGCTCAAGGCAATTATGAAAAAGCAATTGAGCTTTATAATTCCGTTATTATGTCTAACCCTAAAGAAAAATTGGGATATATGTACAAGGCAAAAGCATCAAATCAAATAAAAGAATATACCGATGCTATAAATAATTACAAAGAAGTTTTAAAAATCGACCCGAAAGACTCACAAGCAAAACAAGAGCTGGTTGAAACAATAAGCAAAAATTTGCCTGATACTATGGCTGCTTCATATTTTGAAAAACTTATGGCGGATTTTCCTAATGACCAAGAAATTCTTGAATTATATGCAAATTCTTTGCTGAAAAAAGGTAATTTTTATAATGCAACTTTGCAATACCAAAAAATACTCTCCAAAGACAGTTCAAATATAACGGCTTATATCGAAGAATCACAAGCTTTTCAAGGATTATACGATTTTGACAACGCCATCAAAATAATCGATGAGGGGATTTTGAAAAATCCTGATGATAAAAAACTTCCGGCGTACAAAGTTGAAGTCTTGCAAAATAAAGATGTTCTTTTGTATAAACAAGCTTTTGAACTATACAACAAAGGCAACATAGTCAAGGCTTTAGAGACCTACAAACTTATAAAAACCCCTTCTAAAGATATTTATACAAATATAGCCGCGTGCTATCAAAAATTGGGCAAATATCCTGAAGCATTCCAAAATTATAATTTGGCTTTGGCTCAAGATTCTAACGATGCAGAAATTTTGGTCTATTTAGGAAATATTTGCTGTCTGCAAAAACAATTTGAAAAAGCCAACGGATATTACAAACAAGCCTTATTAATTGAGCCTGACAATCAAAATATTCAAGATGCCATAAAAAATGCTAACAAAGACTACAACAATCAGCTTTTAGAGCAAGGAATGGCACAGTATAAAGCTATGGATTACAAAAAATCCTTAAAAACTTTATCGCAACTTTTGACTTTTGATACGCAAAATGCTTATGGATACTACTATAGAGCTCTTTGCTACGATGCAATAAATGATTCTAGAAAAGCAATTGACGATTACATAAATGTTACCAAATTTATGCCGAATATGGACATTGCCTATTACTCTCTGGGCGTGGATTATGACACTATAGAAGATTATAAAGCTGCAAAAGAAGCTTACAAAAAATTCATCGAATTATCCGGCACAAAAGAGACTGAATATACAAAATATGCAAAAAAACGATTGCTTACCCTCAAAAATATAAAATGAAATATAAAATGAAAAATCTGAAAATCGGCAACAAAGAATTTAACAGCAATGTAATTTTGGCACCTATGGCTGGAATTACAGACAATGTATTAAGAAGTTTGGTAAGAAGTTTTTCGCCTGAATGTCTTGTTATGAGCGAAATGATTTCTTCTGAAGGTCTCAAAATGAATCCTGACAGAAGCATAACCCATGTCAAAGAAGATGAATATCCTCTTTGTTTCCAACTTTCGGGGCACAAGCCGCATATTATGGCTGAAGCCGCAAAAATGCTCGAATCAACAGCAACGGTAATTGATATAAACATGGGATGTCCTGCACCCAAAATAGTCAAAAATGGTGATGGAAGTGCCTTAACCAAAAATCACAAATTGGCTTCAGAAATTATTTCGGCAGTAAAAAAATCTGTGAATGTACCTGTAACAGTCAAAACTCGACTTGGGTGGGATGTTTCATCTATGAAGTACATTGATTTTGCAAAAATGGCACAAGATGCAGGTGCTGATGCCCTAATAGTTCACGGCAGAACCCGTTCCCAAATGTATTCCGGGACGGCAAATTGGGATGCAATAGCCGAAATTAAACAAGCAATCGAAATTCCTGTAATCGCAAACGGCGACATAAATTCGATAGAATCAGCAATAAAATGCCAAAATATCACAAATTGTGATGGATTTGCCATAGGTCGAGGGATTTTGGGAGATATAGAACTGATTTCAAGAATTGAACACTATTTTTCCACCGGTGAAATCTTGCCGGAACCCACAATTGAACGCAGAATTGAACTATCAAAAATTCATCTCGAAAAAGAAATCGAATTTCGCGGCGAAGTATTCGGAATTCATTTCATGCGAAAGTTCTTTGCCTATTACATAAAAGGCATAAAAGGTGCAGCACAATACCGCTCTGCCATTGTTAGAATGAGCGAAAAACAAAAAATTCTGAACACATTAAATACAATTCTGAAAGAATTTAGCTAGCTTCGTCTTCTTTTAAAATTTGGATTTCAGGTTTGTTATTATAACAATTTACACAATGCAAATATCGCTCCATTCTCAATTTGAGCCATCCTACCATTGTATCAGAGCCGTATACTTCTATTATTCTTGTTCTTTCAAGGCTCTTGTAAGCTTTATTAAATCTTTCATCAAGATAAGTATTGCAACGACAATTCAATTCTTCAATCAAATCATATAAAGTTTTTAGCCATGCCGCTTGCACTGTAGACTCATCTACTTTGAATTGTAAAATCATTGCTTTGGACCTTTCGTCTCATCAGGAGCATATCGATATAAATAGTATATATGTTTTTATACCAAGTTCACAAGCTTTTCAAACACAAATACTATATTTGTAGTAGATTGATTTCGGATATAAAAAAATTAAAATAACTGTTATATCAGTTATAATATAGTTATGGAGAATCTTTTAACAATAAATTCGCAAATAAAATTACTCCCCAAAATGCCCGGGGTTTACCTTATGTTTGACCAAATCAATGAAATAATTTATATCGGTAAAGCAAAAAATCTAAAAAATCGTGTGAAAAGTTATTTTCAAAAAAAACTTGAAACGCCAAAATTAAGAATAATGGTGCCGAAAATTCAACGATTTGAATTTATTGTAACTGACAGCGAAGTTGAAGCGTTGATTTTGGAATCTCATCTGATTAAAAAACATAAACCTTGTTACAATGTGCTTTTGAAGGATGACAAAAAATTTCCGTGGTTTGTTATTACACGAGATGAGTATCCAAGAATTGTTATTTCTCGCCAATCGAATCTAAATGCCGTAAAAGGCAAATATTTCGGTCCTTATACAGATGCAAGAGCAATGTATTCGACTTTGGATTTGATTAAAAAACTTTTTCCTTTAAAACAATGTAAAAAACCTCGTTTCAAAGACAGAGCTTGTATTTATCACCAAATCGGCAAATGTTCCGGCGTTTGCCAAAAATTGATTTCGCCTGAAGATTATCAAAAAATAGTAAAACAAGTCGAATTATTTTTGAGTGGAAAACAAGAAGAACTTTTGCTGGAACTCAAAAATCAAATGGAATTTTTTGCAAAAAAACAAGAATTTGAAAAAGCTGCAAGATACCGAGACAGCTACAAAGATGTCCTTAAAGTCATTGAAAGACAAAAAATCGTAAGTGATAACACAAAAATTAATTGGGATATGATTGGCTTTGCAAAAAAAGAAAAAGATATCGCAATAACAATCCTGAAAATCCGCTCTGGGAGACTTATTGAAAAAAAAGAATTTGATTTCGCACTTAATGAAATTGATGAACCGCAAGACATCTTAAAGTCTTTCATCTCTGAATATTATTTGATAAATTCTGATATACCTTCTGAAATCCTTCTGCCGTTTGAGCTTGAAGATATTGAAGTTATAAAAAACTGGCTGTATTACAAAACCAAAAATAAAATCCAAATATCAATACCAAAGGCTCAAAAAAAATTTGAACTGATTGAACTTGCTAATAAAAATGCTGAACTGTTTTTAGAAAAAATAATAACCCAAAAAACTCTAAAGCTTGAATCTGACTGGAATCAAATCGGTAAAGAAATTCAAGATAAATTAAACCTCAAAAAATTCCCCCACCGCATCGAATGCTTTGATATTTCTCACATTCAAGGCACAAATACTGTAGCTTCTATGGTAGTTTTCGAAAATGGCAAAGCTAAAAAAAGCGACTATAAACGATTCAAAATCAAAACTCTCGAAAAAGGCAAAACTGATGATTTTGCATCGATGAAAGAGGTTATGCAAAGACGTTACAGCAAACTTGAAGATTCACAAATGCCTGACTTAATTATAATTGACGGAGGAAAAGGTCAATTATCTAGTGCCTATTCAATTTTAGAAGATTTGAATTTTCAAAAACAAGATATTGTATCACTTGCTAAAAAATTTGAAGAGGTTTTCGTTCCCAAAAAATCTTCGCCTATTATTTTTGATATAAATTCACAGTCTTTATTTTTATTTCAAAAAATAAGAGATGAAGCACACAGATTTGCCATAAATTATCATAGAAAATTGCGTGAAAATGAAGCAATAGAGTCTATTTTAGATGAAATTAAAGGTATTTCTTCAAAAAAGAAAAAAATACTTTTTGAAAAATTCAAAAACGTAAAAACTATTGCACAGTCCTCTACAAAAGAACTTGAGGAAATACTTGATAAAAAAACAGCATCAAAAGTTTATAATCATTTCAGAAAAAAATAATACAAAAAAGCCTGTCTTTTTTTGACAGGCTTTTTAATATTATTATGAAATTTTATGCGAAAGTTTTGAACGAACCTTCGATGTTTTTACTGATAACTTTTTGAACAGCTTCCATTTCTGTCTGTACAGCGTTATGCTCTGTATCAAGCTGCTTCATTTTCAATTCCAATGATTTATCTTGGGACTGAATTTGTCTTGTTTCTTGATTGATACGTTCAACTTGATAATCATAAGACGCTTTTTGAAACTCATATTGATTTACATCATCTTGATAAGCAAGTTCATTAAACTTACCGCCATAAATCAATGCATCACCACCAGAAACTTTGTCAGGAGTGGTATCGTCTGTTTGAGCACCGCTCATATCAAGATCTTTATCCAATAAAGTCATACTTATAAGTCTGTTGAGGTTGTCAAATTTCAGCAAAGCAGGTGATTTAGCATGAATAGTTGTATATTCTCCGTCAGGGTTGTAAATATTATGAGAAATATCAACATATCTGACATCTAATCTATAACCAAGACTTGTTTCTTCTG
>Ga0209467_1001120_pt1 | contig 25756 bp, 21 predicted proteins | sample Higcelwee11metaG_FD_187175 | JGI IMG/M metagenome (GOLD analysis project Ga0209467, IMG submission 187175) | Freshwater pond sediment microbial communities from the University of Edinburgh, under environmental carbon perturbations - High... | ecosystem: Environmental > Aquatic > Freshwater >... | reverse complement strand
TCCTTGAAGGGATCGAGGAAGGCGAACCAGCGTTTGAACCGGTAGGGCGACTGCACGATGAGAAGTCCTATGGCCCCGGCCCCGAAGATCACGGACACGAACAGATAGGTCATCCGGGTGCCGCCCACCAGGCTCATGAGGAAAAAGAGCATGCCCAGAAACACCGCGCCGCCGAAATCGGGCTGCAAAAGGAGGATCAGCCCAAGCCCCCCGGTGACCACGACGGGAGGGATGAACCCCACGCTAAACGACCGCACCAGCTTCTGCTTCTGGCTGAAGAAATAGGCCAGATAAAAAACCAGGGCCACCTTGGCCAGTTCCATGGGCTGGATGGAGACCCCGCCCAGGGACAGCCAGCGCCGCGCGCCGCCGGCCTTGACCGAAAACGGCGGAATGAGCGTCAGGCACAACAGCCCGATGATGGCGAACAGCCACAGATACACCGGGGCGTACATAAGCTTTTTCGGGATCTTGGCGAAAAAGAGCATGACCGAAAGCCCCACCAGGGCGTAGATGGCCTGCTTGCGGAAATAGAAGTATTTGCTCTCCATGGCCCGCTCGGCCATGACCCCGCTGGCCGACAACACCATGATCAACCCCAGCCCGGCCAGGACCAGGGTGGCGCCCAAAAGCCAATAGTCCATGCCGTTTTGCTGGCCGGACAGATCGGTTCCGGTCTGCATGCTCATGGCTTTTCTCCGGATGGGGACTCGGGCGCGCCCGGCAGCGCGGCGAACACGGCCTGGAAATCCCGGCCCCTGGCCTTGTAGTCGCTATAGAGATCAAAGCTGGACGTGGCCGGAGACAACAGGATCACCTCTCCGGACTGGGCCCTGGCGTAAAGCTTCTCCACGGCCACAGCCAGGGTCGCCGACCATTCCAGGGGCAGCGCGCCCTGCCAGGCGGACTCGAAAATCTCCCGGCTGCCGCCGAAAAGCCCCACGCTTTTGACCCGCTCCCGCAAAAGGGGGATCATCCCTTCCAGATCGCCGCCCTTGAACACCCCGCCAGCCAAAAGATGCACGGGCCTGTCAAAGGTCTCGATGGCCGCGCGCATGGCCGTAACCGTGGTGGCCTTGGAGTCGTCCACAAAGATCACGCCGCGTTTCTCCCCCAAAACCTGGATGCGGTGCGGGGCCGGGGCGAAATCGAAAAAGGCGGTTTCGGCCATCTCCTGCGTGACCCCGAAGGGCCGTGCGGCGGCGAAGGCGGCCTCCATGTCGGCCTGGTTGTGGCGGCCAAGGAGCCTGGGGCAGCGGAAGCGATCCGAGGCGGCGAAGGTCTCGATGCGGGCCTTGGTGAATGTCCTGCCGGTGAGCAGATAGTCCAGGTCGGCCGGGACGATGGCCAGGTCCGACGGCCCCTGCATGGCGAAAAGCCTGAGCTTGGCGGCCAGGTATTCGTCCATGTCCGCGTGCCAGTCCAGGTGGTTGGCGGAAAAATTGAGCAGGACCGCCACCTTGGGATGAAAAGTGAACACGTTTTGGAGCTGGAAGCTGCTGGCCTCGATGACGCACACGTCGGCAGGCTCACCGGCCAAGACGTATTCGGACAGCGGCGTGCCGATGTTGCCCCCGGTAAAGACCGAGAGCCCGGCCCGGGTGAGCAGATGGCTTATGAGCATGACCGTGGTGGTCTTGCCGTTGGTGCCGGTGACGGCCACCATGGGCGCCTCCACGAACCAGGAGGCCAGCTCCAGTTCCGCCAGGATCTGGGCGTCCGGGCAGGCCGTCAGATACGGGGCCAGGGAGGCTCTCGATATTCCAGGGCTCAGGACCACAAGGTCGGCCCCGGCGAAATGGCCCGGGGTGTGTTCGCCGGTCAGGATCTCCACGCCCCGGCAGGACTGGGCCTCGCAAAAGTCGGCCGGTATGGCGGCGGGATTTTTTTCCAGCAGGCGCACCCAGGCCCCGAGCCGGGACAGAAGCCGCACGGCGGCCCGTCCCGAGGCCCCGGCCCCCACGACCACGGCCGTGTGACCGGCCAGTTGTCCCGAATGCACCATGTCGCGCATGTCCCCTACCTCAGCTTCAGCGTGCTTAGGGCCAGAAAGGCCAATAAAATGGAGAGAATCCAGGACCGGATGATGATTTTCGATTCCGGCACGCCCATCAGCTCAAAATGATGATGCAGCGGGGCCATCTTGAAGATGCGCTTGCCCCCGCTCATCTTGAAATAGCCCACCTGGATGATGACCGAGACCGTTTCGGCCACGAACAACCCGCCCACCAGGACCAGCAGCAGTTCCTGCTTGCAAAGGACCGCCAAAAATCCCAGCACCCCGCCCAGGGACAGCGAGCCCACGTCGCCCATGAACACCTGGGCCGGATAGGCGTTGAACCACAAAAATCCCAGTCCCGCCCCCATGAGCGCCCCGCAAAAGACCGTCACCTCGCCCACCCCGGCCACGCTCATCACCTGGAGGTACTTGGCGATCTGGGCGTGCCCGGCCACGTAGACGAAAAGCGCGAACATGCCCCCGGCCACGATCATGGGGCCAATGGCCAGCCCGTCCAGGCCGTCGGTGATGTTCACGCCGTTGCTGGCCCCGATCATGACCAGCATGGCGAAGGCGATGTACCACAGCCCCAGGTCGGGGCTGACGGACTTGAAAAACGGCACGGCCAGATTGGTGGAATAGTCCGGGTGGGTCACCAAAAGGACCGCCGCCACCCCGGCCACGAGCAACTGGCCGAAAATCTTGGCCCGGACGGACAGGCCCTTGTTCTTTTTTTTGACCACCTTGAGATAGTCGTCCACAAAGCCCACCACCCCGAACCCGGCGAAGACGAAAAGGGTCAGCCACACGAATTCGTTGGTCAAATCGCCCCACAAAAGCACCGCCGCCATGACCGAGAAGGCGATGAGCAGGCCCCCCATGGTAGGGGTTCCGGCCTTGCACTGGTGGGTCTTGACGTCCTCGTGGATGTACTGGCCGCACTTGATGCTGGTCAGCCAGCGGATCATCTGGGGCCCCAAAAGAATGGACAGCACCAGGGCGGTCATAAACGCCGCCGCCGACCGGAAGGTGATGTACCGAAAGACGTTTAAGGCCGTGAACTGGCCGGCCAGGGGCACCAGGAGGTGGTAGATCATTCCCGCCCCTCCCGTTTTCTCCCTTTCTCCGCGTCCTGGCGCAGGGCGCAGGCATAGGCCTCCATGCGCATGGATCTCGATCCCTTAAAGAGCACGACGCCTCCCGTGAGTCCAAGGCCGACAAAGGCCTTGAGGAATTCGGAAGGGGAGGAAACGGCGAAGACCGGCCCGGCATAGCCCGCCCCGGCCAGCCCTTCGGCCACGGCCTGGGCGCTTTGGCCGGAAAAAAACACCGCCGCCGGATGCAGCCCGGCCACATATTCCCCAAGCCGGACATGCTCTTCCCGGGTGACCGCCCCAAGCTCCAGCATCTCCCCGAGCACCGGCACAAGCGGCCCCCCCGCCGCCATCTCCGCCCCGGCCTCCAGGGCCCGGCGCATGGACAGGGGATTGGCGTTGTAGGTGTCGTCCACGACCGTGAAGCAGCCGCAGCGGCGGCAGCAAAAACGCTGTTCGGGGATGGCGGCGGCGGCGAGCCCCCGGCGGATGGCGCCCTCGTCGGCGCCCAGCAGGTGGGCGCAGGCGGCGGCGGCCAGGATGTTCTCGGCGAAATGCCCGCCCCGGTAGGGCAGGGCCAGCTCCATCTCCAGGCCGCAAAGGCGGACGGAAAAAAGACCTCCCTCTTCCCGGGGCCCCAGATACGCTGCCTGATACGGCGCATCAAGCCCCCGGCAGGACATGCCCGTAACCCGGGGAAACACCCGCCGGGCCTCGTCCCACAGCTCGGGATGGTCCATTCCCGCCAGGGCCGCGCCGCCCCTGGCCACGGCGCGCAGCAGTTCGCATTTTTCCCGGGCCACCCCGGCCACGTCGCCGAAGCCTTCCAGATGCGCCGGGCCCACGTTGACCACCACGGCCACGTCCGGCGCAGCCATGGCCGCCAGTTCGCGCATTTCCCCGGGAACGCTGACGCCAAGCTCCATGACCCAGAAGGCGTCATCCATCCCGGCGCTTAAGATGGACAGGGGCAGACCGATCAGATTGTTGAAATTTTTGTAATTCTTCGAGGTCTGGCCCACCTCGGACAGGATGGCCGCCAAAAGCTCCTTGACCGTGGTCTTGCCTGCCGAACCGGTCACGGCCACCACCTTGGCGGTGGTCTTGCGACGCCAGTGTCCGGCCAGTCGTCCCAGGGCGGACACGGTATCCTTGACCAAAAGCACCGGGGCCCGGGAGACCAGTTCCGGCATGGGCCGGTCGGCCAGAATCGCGCCTGCGCCCTTGGTCACGGCCTCGGCCGCAAAATGGTGCCCGTCGAAGCGCGCGCCCGGGATGCAGACGAACAGGCGGCCCGGGGTCACGGCCCGGCTGTCCGTGCACACCCCGTCGAACACGGGGTTGCCCACGTCGCCCAGGTCGCCCACGGCGCCCGTGGCGGCCAGTATTTCCGAGAGCATCATGCGCACCGGGCAATCTCCCTTACGACCGTGGCGTCGTGAAACGGAAATTTCGTATCCCCGATCTGCTGATAGGCCTCATGCCCCTTCCCGGCCACGACCAGTACGTCCTCGGCCGCCATCTCGGCCAGGGCCAGGCCGATGGCCCGGCGGCGATCCGGATCTTCCAGGACGCGCGCCGGGCCGGAAAGCCCCGGCCGGGCGTCGTCCATGATGGCTTTGGGGTCTTCATGGCGGGGGTTGTCCGAGGTCAGAACCGCCACATCGGCGTACCTGGACACGGCCGCCGCCATGAGCGGACGCTTGGTCCGGTCGCGGTCGCCGCCGCAGCCGAAGACCACGAAAAGCCGACCCGCCGTCACCTCGCGCACGGCCCGAAGCGCGTTTTCCAGGGCGTCGGGGGTGTGGGCATAGTCCACAAACACATTCAGGCCCCGGTCGTTGACCACCCGCTGAAGCCGCCCCGGCACCCCGCCGAATCCCGACAGGGCCGTCATGTCGGCCGGGGCAAGCCCCAGCGCCAGACCAAGCCCCATGGCCGCCAGGAGATTTTGGGCATTGAAGCGGCCGACAAGGGGCGAGACGATCTCCCAGCTTTCGCCTTCGAAGGCGACGCCCAGGGTCAGGCCCGAGCCGTCATGGCGGCGGATCTCGCCCTGAAGCGGCCGCCAGTCGCCGGGAACGTAGGCCCCAAGGCCGTAGCCCACGCTGCCGGGCAGCATCTTCAGAAGTCGCTGGCCGTGCGGATCGTCGAAGTTGATCACGGCGCGCTCGGGCCCGGTCAGGTAGTGCGTGAATAGCCGCGTCTTGGCCTGAAAGTAGGTCTCCATGTCCCCATGGTAGTCCAGGTGGTCCTGGGTCAGGTTGGTGAAGGCGGCGGCGGCGAAGGACAACCCGGCCACCCGATCCTGGTCCAGGGCGTGGGACGAGGCCTCCATGACCGCCGCCCGGGTTCCGGCCGCGATCATTTCGGCGAACAGGTCGTGCAGGTCCAGGCAACCCGGGGTGGTCAGGGTGGCCGGCCGCGATCCGCCGGGCCAGCGATAGGCCACGGTGCCCAAAAGGCCAGTGGGCAGGCCCGCGCTTAACAGGAGATGCTCCACCAGAAAGCAGACCGTGGTCTTGCCGTTGGTGCCCGTGACCCCGACCAGGGAAAATCCGGACAGATCCGCGCCATGGGAGGCCTTGGCCAATTCCCCCAGGGCCAGACGGGGGCTTGGCGTCGTGATCAGCCGGGCCGCTCCCCCTGCGGGCAGGGCCGCACCGGGACCGGCCACCACCAGGGACGCCCCCCTGGACACGGCGTCGGCCACATGGCCCGCAGCGACGGACGCTTCAGAAGACACGGCCACAAACACCGCCCCGGGCACAGCCTTCCCCGAATGCGCGCACAGGGGCGCCCCGCCGGAGACGGCCGCCAGGGCCTCGGCAAGACCCGCTGCGTCCGTCGTATACTGCTGCATCGAGGTGGTTTTCACGTCTGTCGCCTTTGCCGCATCCGTTGCGATTTCAAGACACTTCCATTCCCATGGCCGTTTCAGCCGCCGCTTCCCCGCCTCAGGAGGGCCGGGTCAGCCACAGCACGAATTCCTGCTGTTTTTCCGCTCCCGGCCAGGGCGCGCCCGGCGCGGGACTCTGCCTGGTGACCACCAGTCCCTGTCCCTCGATCTTGGGCACGATGCCCTTGGACACCAAAATCTCCACCACCCGGCGAAGCGGCATGCCGGAAAAATTGGGGATGGCCGGGGAATCGAGCAGACCCGGCGGGACCGCCACCACCTCGGCCAGGGTGTCGTCGATCACCGGCGGCGGCAGGGTCTCCGGTTTTTGCCCCGATCCCTTGCCGCCCGGCGTCTGTTGGGCGGCGACCGCTGCGGCGGCGGGCATCTGTTCGGTTCCCTTGGCCAGGCGCCCGGTATCGGGAGCGTGCCCGAGATAGGACAAGGTCTTTTGCATGACATCGCGCACGGCCGGGGCGGAGACCACGCCGCCGTAGTGGCTGGGCTCGGGCTCGTCCACCATGACCATGACCAGGTATTGCGGGATTTCGGCGGGCACGAAGGCCACAAAGGAGGCCAGGTATTTGTCGCCGTATCCGCCCGTGGGGCTGGCCTTCTGGGCCGTGCCGGTCTTGCCGCCCATCTCGACGCCCTCGATCTGGGCTATTCGACCGGTGCCCTTTTCCTCATGCACCACCTCGCGCATCATACGCTGCACGGTTCTGGCCACCTCGGCGTCGAACACCCTGACGGGTGCGGCGGCGGCGGACGGCTGCGGCGGGTCGAGAACCAGTTTCAGGGGCTTTTTGACGCCGTCGTTGGCCAGGATCAAAAAGGCCTGGGCCAACTGGATGGGGGTGACGGCCACCCCCTGGCCGAAGGATGCCGTGGCCGTGTCGATGGGCTGCCAATCCTTGAGCGACCGGACCAGCCCCCTGCCCTCGCCGGACAGGGGCAGCCCCGTGGGCGTGCCGAAGCCGCACTTCTCGAAATAGGCGTGCATCCGCTTCTGGCCGAGCAGCATGCCGATCTTGGCCGCGCCGATGTTGCTGGACCAACGGATGATCTTGCTGACGGTGAGATCGCCGTAGGAATGGGTGTCCTTGATGGTGCGCACGCCCACCTTGAACTTGCCGTTTTCACAAAAAAACGAGGTATCGGGCTTGACCAGGCCCTCCTGGAGGGCGGCGGCGACGATCAGGGGCTTCATGGTGGAGCCGGGTTCCACCACGTCCAGGGCGGAACGGTTGCGGCCCTCTTTGGGATTGACGTTCCGGGAGGCGTTGGGATTGAAAAAGGGATAGTTGGCCCAGGCCAGAATTTCGCCCGTGGGCACATGGATGACCAGGCAGGTTCCGGCCTTGCCGTTGTGGGTGGTCACGGCCTTGGCCAATTCTTCCTCGGCGAAAAACTGGATCTGGGAATCGAGGGTGAGCGTCAGGTCGTGGCCGCGCAGATTCTGAAGCTCGCGGCCCTGGGCGTCGAAATAGAGCTTGCGTCCCGAGGCGTCGCGCTGCACGGCATACTTGGCCCGCCTTCCGGTCAACCACTCGTCGAACGACAACTCCACCCCTTCCAGGCCCTGGTCGTCCATGCCCACGAACCCAAGCACCTGCCCGGCCAGATGCCGGTTGGGATAGGACCGGCCGTGTTCGGCCTCAAGATACACCCCGGGGATGTTCGCCTGCCGGATCTCGGCCGAGTCCTTGTCGTCCACGCGCCGGGAGATGTAGACGAAGGGCTTGGTGGATTCGAGTTTCTTTTTGATCCAGGCCGGTTTGATGCGCAGGATGCCGCCCAGTTGATTCGCGGCGGCGTCCAGGTCCGTGACTTCCTTGGGACGCACGCTGACGGCGGTGAATTCCACGGTCTTGGCCATAAGCCGCCCGCTGCGGTCGAAAATCTGCCCGCGTTCCCCCCGATCCGATTCCGAGGCCATGTGCTGGCGCAGGGCCAGCCTGGCCAGATCCGGCCCCTGCACGATCTGGAGGTATCCGGCCCGGACCCAAAGCCCCGTCAGGACAAGCGCAAAGACCACGCCCACAAAGGTGAGCTTGGCCCGGCTCCAATCCCTGACGCGCTTTTGGTCGCGCTCGGACGCCACTTTTTTCGTGCCGTTTCTCATGCCGTTTCCCGTCGTCCGTCCCGTGTCACGGGCAGGACCGGCGATCAGTTCTCATAGGGCGCCTGGGCATCCGGCGCTGGCCGGGCGGCTTTTGCCGCCTTGTCCGCACGCTGTCCGCCCTTGGGCTTGGCCGACGCGGCCTTTTCCGTCTCTGGCGGCGCACTGCGCGCCTGGGCCGTCTCCGCCGCCCGGGTTTCGCCGATCGTCTCCCCGTTTTCGCCCACCCAGCGGATCTGTCCGGACTTGGCCGGACCCAGTCCGAACTGCACGGCCAGCTCCCGCAGGCGGCCCGGGGTGATCAGGGTGTCGCGCTCCACCTCAAGCTTGGCCGAAAGCGCCGTGGCCTGGTCGATATCGCCCTGAAGCCTCGTGATTTCGTAGGCCATGTCCACCCGCTCGATGTTGAGCCACACCAGCCCCATGCCGAACACCAGCATGAGCAGCAGGCTGAAGGCCATGGAAAAGGCCCATTCCCTGGACATGGAGCTCATGGTCTTCCTCCCTGCGCCTCGTCCGGGCCAAGACGCATGGCGGCCCGCAGCTTGGCGCTGCGGGAACGCGGGTTTTCGGCCACCTCGGCCTCGCCCGGGGTAACCGGCTTTTTGGTCAGGATGCGCAGTCGGGGCGTATGGCCGCACACGCACAACATCTGTTCCCTGGGGCAGACGCAGCCTGCGGCCTCGCGGCGAAAAGCCCGCTTGACCAGCCGGTCTTCCAGGGAATGGAAGGCGATCACCGCCACGCGCCCCCCGGGGCGCAGATAGTCAGGAATGCGTTCCAAAAACGCCTCCAACTCCATAAGCTCGGCGTTGACGGCCATACGGATCGCCTGAAACGTGCGCGTGGCCGGGTGCTGCCTGGCCGTGGCCCGCCACTTGGCCGGATAGGCGGCCTCGACGAGGGCCGCCAGTTCCAAGGTCCGGGTGATGGGCCGCTTTTCCCGCGCCGCAACGATAGCCCTGGCGATACGCCCGGCCTGCGGATCTTCTCCGTAGTCGCGGATGATCTCCCGCAGGCGCTGATACGGGGCCTTGTTCAAAAGCGTCGCGGCCGGGGCCTCCCCCTCGGTCGCGCCACCCATGCGCATGTCCAAGTCCCCGTCGGCCAGAAAACTGAAACCCCTCGCCGGATCGTCCAATTGCAGCGACGACACCCCGGCATCCAGAATCACCGCATCCACAGCCTCGACGCCCAGTTCCTCGAAGACCTCGGCAAAACGGCTGTAGCGGCTTTGCGCCAATCGCACCCGGTCGCCGAACCTGGCCAGGCGCTTCCCGGCGATGTCCAGGGCGGCCTCGTCCCGGTCCAACCCGAGAAGATCCGCATCGCCCCCGACCGACTCCAGGATGGCCTCGCTGTGGCCGCCAAGCCCCACCGTGGCGTCCAAAACCCGGTCGCCCGGAACCACGCGCAGATACTCAAGGGTCTTTGCGAGCAGTACGGGCACATGTTGGGCATCCATGTCCGTGCGGCCCTACAGGCGCAACTCGAAACCGGCGGCGGCCAATTCGGCCATGCCCGCGTCAAGATTCTCGTCCGTCGCCCGCAGACGCGCTTCAAACCGCCCCTGGTCCCAGATTTCAAACTTGGTCACCATGCCCGCCAACACCACTTCCTTGTCCAACGCCCCATAGGAACGCAGATGCGGCGGCACCAGGATGCGGCCCTGCTTGTCCAGCGCGACCTCCATGGCCCCGGCGATGATCCGCCGCTGGAGATTGCGCAAGGTGGCGTTTAAGACATTGACGGCCATGAAGCTTTTTTCGATTTCCTCCCACTCGGGAAGGGGATAGCCGCACACGCATTCGTCGAAGCTGGTGAGCATGAGGCGTCCTTCGGGGTCGTGGCGCAAGACCTCCTCCCTAAATTCCGGAGGAAGCATGAGCCGACCCTTAGGATCGAGGCTCCGATAGGAATGCCCTCGAAACATCGCGCCTCCCCGCTCCGATGAACCACCTTGACCCACTGCGGGCCACATCTCACCACTTCTTACCACTCTTTCCCACAGTTTCTCTTCCAAACCCTGTTCACTGTCAAGCGAATTCCGGGCTCAATGCCCGCAAAGCATGGAATCCCAGGGCCATTTTTGGCCCCAAGTGGGAGTTGCAGGGGGAACTGCGGGGCGGGTGATGAAAAAAGTGGAGGCAAATCAAGGCAGGAGCGGAAAATGGAGCGGCAAGACCCAGCCCGGAGGCACGCCTGCGGACTGCGGGTAAACCCCATATTTCTCCGGCGCACCCGGGAAACGGCGGGCCGGGGTTGCCATATCGGGGGAAAACTCGTTACATGCGCACAGAATCGTTCAGCAATGAACCCGGCAGGCCGTTTTCATCGAGGGAACGCCGCGCCGCGCTCCCCAGCCAGACGCCACAAGGACGGGCGAACGCACCATGAGCGACGAATTGCCGCAGGAATTTGAGGAAGAATATTACCAGATCAACCGGGATATTCTGCAAAGCTTCAACAAGTTTCGCCCCCCGCTGAACATCTATCGTTTCCGGGAGGACGTCTCCCGCATCATCACCTATTTCAAAGTCGGGGAGCGGCTGTCCAAGGAACAGACCGAGGAACTGTCCGACATGGTGGATGCGGGGGTGATCTTCGTCTCCCGGGCCGACCAGTCCATCTACGTCAAACACATCAGCCACCAGCTCGATCTGGTGCTTCTGGACAAGCATCTGCTGGAGCGCGAGATCGCGGACATCTTCCAGATCGCGCTTACCCGGCGCATGCAGGCCTTTTTCGAACAGCCCGTCAAAGTGGTCTACGACAAGGTGCAGGAGGACATCTTCACCCTCACCGAATACCTGTGGCAGGATTTCTCGCGCGTAAAGGCCCTGGCCCGGCGCAAGCACCAGGAACATACCCTGCCCAACCATTCCGTCAACAGCGGCTTTGTCGGGCTTTTGCTGCACATCATGCGCCTGTCCGACGACTTCAACAAGGAGCCCAAAAACCGCCAGACCTTCGACCGCGCCTCTCTGGGGTTTTTCCTGCACGACATGGGCATGAGCAAGGTGCCGCCGTTTATCCGGAACAAGGACAAGCCCCTGACCCCCGACGAGCGCCAGAAGATCCAGACCCACACCTTAAGCGGCTATGAGATGATCGCCCGGCTGGACATCAAGTACGCCGAGGTGGAAAACTGTGTGAACCACCACCACGAGCGCTTAGACGGCAACGGCTACCCCCAGCATTTAAGCGGCTCGGGCATCTCCGACCTGGGGCTTGTCTGCGCCGTGGCCGATTCGTTTTGCGCCATGTGCAGCGACCGCCCCTACGCCAAGGCCATGGACCCCATGGCCGCAGCCAAGGCCCTGTGCGAAGATGTCAAACGCTATCCATCCGAAATCACAAAACTTCTGCTCAACCACCTGGTGAATGAACGGCGCTGACGCCAAAAGGCCCACGGCCTTACGCCCCGCGCGCCGTTTCGGCCAGACGCGCAAGCTCCCCCAGAATGTCCCGGGCGGACACAAGCCCCAGCACCCGGCCCCCGTCCACCACGGCCGCAAACCGCGACTCGGCCTTTTGCATGGCGTCCAAAACCAGAACCAGGGCGTCCCGGGGCCCCGCCACCGGGGTCTCGCCATCACGCGCGGCGAGCATCTCCAGGGCCGGACGCCCAAGGCAGGTGCGGCACTGGGCCGCAAACACCGGCTCGAAATCCGAGGCCCCCAGGCTCATGCGCAGCCCGTCGTCCACGGCGCAATCGCCGAGAACTGCGAGCATATCGCTGCTGTCGGCCACGCCCACGAAGCCATCGGGCCCCACCAGCGCCGCCGCGTCCATGTCCGGGGTCTGGGCCAGATGCGCAAAAAGCCGGTTGACGGCGTCCCCGAGGCTGTCTTGCGGGCCGATGACCACATAGTCCTTGCGCAGGATGTCGAACGCCCTTTTACGCAGCATGCCCGTCTCCTTGTTCGCTGGCGGTTTTCCATCCGTTCCGGTCTTCGTGCCGTGTCCTTGAACTCCGTGCCGGGGAATTGCGAAAAAACCCTTGAACCAACGAGTGGTTCCGGCGCCGAAACACGAGATGGTCCCCGGCCTGCCGCCTCCCGGACGACTCAGTCGAAATCGGCCAGAAGCGCCCCGACATGGACCCGCCCCCCGGCCAGCACCGCCTGGGCGTAGTCCGTGCGGATGCGCCAGATGGCCCGCAAAAGCTGGTCCGAGGTGATGCCGTTGCGCATGGCCGTATAGGCCTCGATAAACGCCGCCAGACTGTCGCAGACCTTGAGCAGGTAGCCGTCCTTGGGATCGAAGGCGTCGTCGTTGTAGGCCCCGTCCAGGGACACCTCGTCCAGGGCCGCCACCCGGCCCTCCACCACCGCCGAGGCCTGAAACTCCGAGCCCACCTCGATGCCCAGATAATAGGCCAGGCGGTCGGCCAGGACGGAATAGCCGCCCTGGGTCAGCGGCGTGAAAATCCGCTGCTCGAGCTCCTGGTTTTCGTATTCCTTGATCATCTCCCCGATGTGGCGCACGGACTTTTTCACCGGCGAAATGATGTCCCGGGTCAAAAGCTCGGGCAGGTCGTGGAAGAGCCCGGCGAAGAAGTTGTTGTTGCGCCGGGCCGGGCAGGCGTCCACGGCCAGGCTGAAGAAATAGCCGTAGCAGGCCACGATGAACATGTGCCCCAACACCGAGGTCTCGGGGATGCGCGGGGTCTGGGACCAGCGGGTCTGAAAGCGGAGCTGCCCCAGGATGCGGGCGAAGCGGCCGATGGCGTTGCGTTCGCCCGCAAACATGGCCCCGGCCAGTTCCGGCGCCCCGACCAGGTCGCGGTAGGCCCACAGGCCGTCCCGAAACGAGGATTCGATGTCCAAAAGCTCCTCGTCCCACGGATTTTCGGCCTTGATCAGGCTGTATTCCCAACTGCTGGCGTAAAGGTGGGCGGCGCTTAAGATGCGCCGGGCCGGGGTGTCGGCCTCGGGTACGGACAGATAGTCCGTAAGCCGCGCCCAGAAGGGCTCCCCCAGGGCGCGCACCCGGGGTTCGAGCTGCTCCAGAACCCAGGCCGTGAGCTTTTCGTAGTGGGCCGGGTTGCCCTTGATGCGGTAGAACACCGGCGGCTTGATGTCGGTGATCACCAGCCGGTAGAAATATTCAAAAATGCCGCCCTCGATGATCTCCCCGGCCAGGGCCGTGCGCTCCTCCGGCGGCAGATGCCCGGAATTGAGGGAAAAAAGCATCCAGGCCACCATCATCTTGTGGGCCTGCTTGTCCACCTCCACCAGATCCATGGACCGGTGCTTGTCGTTCCAGCGTTTCATGAACGACCCGGCAAACACCAGTTGCAAAAGGCTTTTCCGCACGCTGACCATGGAGGCTCCTTGGGGGACTGACGGCTGGGGCCATCCTAGCCTCGGGGCAGGCAAACCGCAACGCCCCCCCGCCGCCCCTGCCGCCGGGGGGCGGTTTGCATCCCGGCCGGAAACGGATAATCCTGGCGGCCCGCTGAATCTGTTTCCCTGGAGCGCCCCATGCCGCCGGAATCCGCCCAAGCCGCCCCCTGCCCCGCCGGGGGCTCGCCCCTGGCCGTCTTATTGACCGTGTGCATCGTCCAGTTCATGGCCCCGTTCATGCTCACGGCCGTGGGCGTGGCCCTGCCCTCGCTTGGCCGGGAACTGTCGGCCACGGCCATGCAGCTTTCGCTGGTGGAGCAACTCTACGTCCTGTCCCTGGCCATGACCATGCTCACCTTCGGCCGCCTGGGCGACCTCCGGGGCCAGCGATCCGTGCTTTTGGCCGGACTGTTGGCCTTCACCGCCCTGACCCTGTCCCTGGGCTTCACCCGGAGTGTGGAGATGGTCATGGCCCAACGCTTTTTCCAGGGGATCGGCGCGGCCATGATGCTCTCGGGCAGCCTGGCCCTGGTGGCGGCCGCCTATCCGCCGCAGCTTCGGGCCAGAAAGATCGGCCTGGTCTCGGCCTGCACCTACGCCGGGCTCTCCGTGGGACCGGTGGCCGGGGGATTCGTGACCGGACACATGGGCTGGCGGGGGGTCTTCTTCATGGCCGTGCCCCTGGGGCTGGCGGCCACGGCCATGTGCCTGTTTTATATGCGCCAGGGATCCGGAAACGCCACGGGCGAGGGACTGGACTGGCGGGGAAGCCTGGCCTACGCCGCAAGCATGGGGCTTTTCATGACCGGCGCGGCCCAGGCCAGACGCGGGGCCCTGGGTTTCTCGCTGATCGCCGCCGGAATCCTCGGGCTGATCTTTTTCCTGCGCCTGGAATCGCGCACGAAAAGCCCCCTTTTGGACATCGCCCTGATCACCCGCAACCGCTTTTTCGCGTTGAGCTGCCTGGCGGCCCTGGGAAACTACGCCGCAACCTTCGGCATCACCTTTCTCATGAGCCTGTACCTGCAATACGCCAAGGGGCTGCCCCCGCGCCTGGCCGGACTGGTCCTTCTGGCCCAACCCGTAAGCCAGGTGGGGGCGTCGCTTTTGTCCGGCCGCCTGGCCGACCGCTTCGAACCGGCCAGGCTGTCCACGGCGGGCATTTTGATCAGCGCCGCAGGACTCGTGTCCGCAGCGGCGGTCATCGGCCAGGACACCCCGATCTGGCTTCTCGGCCTGCTTTTGGTCCTCATCGGCACGGGGTTCGGCATCTTCATCACCCCCAACTCCACGGCCATCATGGGCAGCGTGCCAAGACGGCAGTTCGGCGTGGCCTCGGGCATGGTGGGCGCCATGCGCACCCTGGGCATGGCCGTGAGCATGACCTCGGTGACGCTGATCTTCTCCCTGCTTCTGGACGGGGAGGCGGTCTCCCTGGATACCCTACCCAGGTTCCTCGACAGCATGCGGCTGGGCCTTTCGGTCTTTGCCGCCTTTGCCTGCCTGGGGGTGCTCGTCTCTTTCGGCAGGGGCCGTAAATCCCCATAATCCCGGCTATCCTCAGGAAGTCCGCCCCCCGTCCCCAGGGCAAATCCCCAGGGGACGATCCCGCCGCATTTTTTTGACGCAGACAGTAAATAAACCCCGTAGGGGTATTGCCTTCGCATTCGTTTTTCGATTATTTTCTCCCCACAAGAATCGTTTTGGGCTACACTGTCCGAGAACGGGTCTCCCTGACCGGGGAGGCCCTGACGATCCATAGCGGCGGAAAACGGGAACACGAAGGAGGGCTTATGCGGCAAGGGACACGATCATGGTTTCTTGTAGCGGCGCTGGTCGGCGCGGCCGCCCTGATGGCCTTTGGGCCGGTGGGGGCCGCAGGCACGGCAGAGGTTGCGGGCGATGCGGCCCCGGGGCGAAAACTGGCCCAAAACGCGGTCAAGGCCCCGGGCGGGCGCTGGACCACGGTGGACCATTCCAAGCTCGAGGCCCTGCAAAAAGATTTCGCCTCGCCCGAGGAGGTCACCGCAGCCTGCCTCTCCTGCCACACCCAGGCCGCAGACCAGATCCACCACTCCATCCACTGGACCTGGCTGTGCGAAAATTGCGGCGACGGCAAAAACATGGGCAAGAACGGGAAAACCATCAACAACTTCTGTATCGCCGTGCCCTCCAACGAGCCGCGCTGCACCTCCTGCCACATCGGCTACGGCTGGAAGGACAAAAACTTCGATTTCTCATCCAACACCAAGATCGACTGTCTGGTGTGCCACGACACCACCCACACCTATGAGAAGTATCCGGCCGGGGCCGGAAACCCGGTCAAGGAACCCACGGTCTTCCCCGAATCCGGCAAGACCTACCTGCCCCCGGACTACAAGAAAATCGTGGCCAAGGTGGGCAAGCCCGACCGCGTCAACTGCGGCACCTGCCATTTTTACGGCGGCGGCGGCGATGCGGTCAAACACGGCGACCTGGACAGCTCCATGGCCATGCCCAAAAAGAGCCTGGACGTGCACATGGACACCGAGGGCCTAAACTTCACCTGCCAGCGCTGCCACACCACCAAGGACCACCAGATCGCGGGCCGCCTCTACACCACCCCGGCCGCCCCCGAGCGCATCAGCCTCACCGAGGCCGACCTGGCCTCCAAGATCGCCTGCGAGTCCTGCCACAGCGCGACTCCCCATAAAAACGACGTCAAGTCCAACGACCACACGGACAAGGTGGCCTGCCAGTCCTGCCACATCCCGCACTTCGCCCGGATCATCCCCACCAAGATGTCCTGGGACTGGTCCACGGCCGGACAGAAAAACGCCGAGGGCAAGCCGTTTAAAAAGGACGGGCCCCTGGGCAAGCCCAGCTACGACTCCAAAAAGGGCGACTTCGTGTGGGAGAAAAACGTGGAGCCGGAATACCGCTGGTTTAACGGGGCCATGAGCCACAAGCTGGTCACCGACGTCATCGACCCGACGGAGGTGGTGTCCATGAACCAGCCCGTGGGCGCCCCGGACGACCCCAAGTCGCGGATCATGCCGTTTAAGGTGCATCGGGGCAAACAGCCCTATGACACGGTCAACAAGACCATGGTCATCCCCCATCTGTTCGGGGGCAAGGACTCCGACGCCTATTGGGCGAAGTACGACTGGAAAAAGGCCATCACCTCCGGCATGGCCTATGTGGACCTGCCGTTCTCCGGCGAGTTCGGCTTCGTGGCCACGGAATACTATTACCCCACGACCCACATGGTGGCCCCGCGCGAACAGGCCGTGCCCTGCGCCGAATGCCACTCCCGGGACGGCCGCATGAAGGGCGTTCCCGGCGTGTACATCCCCGGCCGCGACACCTCCGCCGCCGTGACCGACCTGGGGTTCGGGGCCTCGGCCGCCGCCCTCCTGGGCGTCGCCGGACACGGGTTCATCCGCTTTTTGTCCAGAAAAAAGAGGGAGAAGAAGTGATGTCCGACACCACCAAGCGCCCCATGCGCACCATCTACCTGTATACCCGGTATGAACGGTTCTGGCACTGGTTCCAGGCCCTGCTCATCCTGATGCTCCTGGTCACCGGGTTCGAGGTTCACGGCTCGATCACGCTGTTCGGCTTCGAACGGGCCGTTACGGTCCACAACTTCCTGGGCCTGACCTGGCTTGTGGCCTTCGCCTTCTTCGTCTTCTGGGTCTTCACCACCGGGGAGTGGAAGCAGTACGTGCCCACCAGCAAAAAGATGGTCGAGGTCATGATCTATTACGGCTACGGCATCTTCTCCGGGCAGCCCCATCCCTGCCCCAAGCGCCATGACGCCAAGCACAATCCGCTCCAGCGCATGACCTACCTGTCCCTGGCGGCCGTGCTACTGCCCTTCCAGATGGTCACCGGGCTTTTGTATTACCTCTACAACTCCTGGACGGACATGGGCATCACCGGCCTGTCGCTTGGCGTGGTGGCCGTGGCCCATCTGATCGGGGCCTTCGCCATCCTCATCTTCCTCATCGTGCATGTCTACATGACCACCACCGGGCACACCATTTTCGCCCACGTGAAGGCCATGTTCACCGGCCGGGAGGAGGTGGAGGACGCCTGCGACGTGGCCGAATGGGAAAAAAAGAATCCGGCGTAGTTCGGCGTTCACAAAAAAACATGTATGTATTTATGTGAATTAAAATCATAAATCCAAGATGTTGCTGCGTATTAACGCATAACTGCAAATCCCGGGCGCAGCACGAGGCCCGCATCGGGGAAATAAACCGCAGGTCGGTTTCCCCACCACCTTTGACGCACTCCTCGCGGCGTTTTCCTCCGGGGGCATCGGTTCGCAGACCATGCCCCCGACGCCGCACCGGGAACCAGCCGGGCGACGCCCCCGACGCCGCCACGCCGCCTTGCAATCGGGCAACCACGCAAACCGCACAACCGGGCCCCTTTCCGGCCCACGGCCTCTCCCCTGTCGCCTTGCCCGGGTCCGATACGGAAAATACGCCCCGAAGGGTTGACAAGACGCCGCGACGGGGGTAGACAATCCGCCTTTCGAGCACATTTAAGGAGCGGTCATGAAAACGTTCTCCCCATCCAAAAATGATATCCAGCACGACTGGCTGATCGTGGATGCCTCCGACAAGATCCTGGGCCGTCTGGCCAGCGCCCTGGCCGGACGCCTGCGCGGCAAGCACAAGCCCGAATTCGTCCCGCACATGGACGGCGGCGACTTCGTGGTCGTGGTCAATGCGGAAAAGATCCGGGTCACCGGCCGCAAGCTGGACCAGAAGATGTACTACCGCCATTCGGGCTACATCGGCGGCCTCAAGGAAACCACGCTTCGGACCATGATGCAGACCAAGCCCGAGCAGGTGATCATGAAGGCCGTTCGCGGCATGCTCCCGAAAAACAGGCTTGGCCGGGCCATGCTCAAAAAGCTCAAGGTCTATTCCGGCACGGAGCATCCCCACACGGCCCAGCAGCCCAAACCCATCGACCTCTAAATCCCTCGGTATCGGGAGACACGCATGAGCGACGATTTCTTTTACGGCACCGGACGGCGCAAAACCGCCGTGGCCCGCACCCGCCTCTACAAAGGCAACGGCCGCATCCTCATCAACAACCGGCCCTACGAGGAATATTTTCCCCGGCCCACCCTGCACCTCATCGTGCGTCAGGCCCTGGCCGTGGTCCGTAGCGAAGGCAAGTACGACATCAAGGTCAATGTCTGCGGCGGCGGCCTCACCGGCCAGGCCGAGGCCGTGCGGCACGGCATCGCCCGGGCGCTCTTGCGGGTCGATCCCGAACTGCGCGCCCCCCTGAAGAAGGCGGGCCTTCTGACCCGCGACGCCCGCGAGAAAGAGCGCAAAAAGTACGGCCAGCGCGGCGCCCGCGCCAGGTTCCAGTACTCCAAGCGTTAATCCGGGTTTCTCTACGCTTGTTCGGCGGGACCGCGCCTGGCGCGGTCCCGTCTTTTTTTGCGCCCCCTGGGCGGCCGGAGAAAATCCCCGGGCCGAGCCCGTCATGCCCATGCGCCTTCGAATCTCTGACCTTGACGCATGGAGAGGCCATCTCCGAAAGCCCCCGGGCCAAAGCCGCCATTCCCATCCCCGCCCGAAACGGCTATCCTGCGGTCATCGCCGCAACGCCCGCCTGACGGCCGCGCGGCACGCAACCCGCCACAAGGCCCGGCAACGCCCATGCAACGTCCCCTCGCCGCCATCGCCTCCCTGTGCCGCCGCCTGTTGCGCGGCCGGGGCCTCATCTTCCTGGTCGGCGTGGCCCTCACCCTGGGCATGGTCATTTTATACGCCCTGCGCCCCTCCTGGCTCCAGTTCCAGGAACTCAAGCTCTACGACGTGGCCATGCGCCGGGAGCTCAAAAACGTCCCCAGCGGCCTGCCCATGGTGGTGGACCTGGACGAAAAAAGCCTGGCCGCCTACGGCCAATGGCCCTGGCCGCGTTTCCGGGTGGCCCTGCTCCTGGCCAGGCTGAAGGCCGCCGGGGTGTTGGCCGTAGGCATCGACATCGTGTTTGCCGAGGCCGACCGCACCTCCCCCGAAACCATGCGCCGCATGTTCCGCGAGGAGCTCAAGCTCGACGTGGCCTTCGACGGCCTGCCGCGCGCCCTGGGCGACTACGATTCGGTCCTGGCCGGGGTGCTCCGGGACGGCCCCTACGTCCTGGGGTATTACCTGGACTTCGAGCCGCACCCAGACATTCCCGCCTCCCCTGACTGCGCCCTTCCGGCGCTTCGGGCCTCGACCTCCATCGCCCCGGGCGCCCGCCCCATGATCGACTACCTGCCCAACTCCCGTGGCGCGGTCTGCCCCCTGCCCGTCCTTTTGGCCGCCGCGCCCGGGGCCGGTTTTTTCAACACCATTCCCGATCCGGACAACATCGTGCGCCGCTCCCCCATGCTTCTGGGGCACGGGGAGACCGTCCTGCCCAGCCTGTCCCTGGCCACCACCATGCTGGCCCTGGGGATCAAAAACGCCGTGGTGCGCGTGGACCAGGGCGGGGTGGCCGCCCTGACCCTGCCCCTGCCGGACGGGGAAAAGCGGATCATTCCCCTGGACGGGCACGGCCGGGTGCTGGTCAACTACCGGGGCCCCGGCGGAACCTTTCCCCACGTCAGCGCCGCCGACGTGCTTTCGGGCGCCGTCGATCCCACGGCCCTGCACGGCAAGATCGCCTTTCTCGGGGCCTCGGCCGCTGGCCTGCGCGATCTGCGGGCCACCCCCCTGGACCGGGCCATGCCCGGGGTGGAGGTCCACGCCACCCTGGCGGACATGATCGTCACCGGCGATTTCCTGTTGCGCCCGGACTGGGCCCCGGGGCTCGAGGTCTGCGCCACCCTGGCCGTGGGGCTTTTGTCCGCCGCCCTTTTGGCCTGGACCAGGGCCAAATATCTGCTCGTGCCGTTTGCCGCCCTGGCCCTGGCCATGTGGTTCGGTTCCGCCCAGGCCCTTTCCGTCCACCGGTTCATCCTTTCCCCCTTGTCCCCCTTGCTGGCGCTTTTCGCCAACTTCATGGCCCTGACCTTTCTCAAGTTCTGGCGCGAGGAACGCCAAAAACGCTTCATCCACGCGGCCTTTTCCCACTATCTGCCACCGGCCGTGGTCAACGACCTGGTGGCCTCGCCGGATCGCCTGACGCTGACCGGCGAGGAACGCGAGGTCACGGTGCTTTTCTCCGACGTGCGCGGCTTCACCACCCTCTCCGAAAAGCTCACCCCCACCCAGGTGGTGGATCTCCTGCACCGCTACCTGACCCCCATGACCGGCATCATCACCGGGCACATGGGCACCCTGGACAAGTTCATCGGCGACGCCGTCATGGCCTTCTGGAACGCCCCCCTGCCCGTCCCCGGCCACCAGGCCAAGGCCCTGGCTGCGGCCATGGCCATGCACGAGGAGCTTGACCGCCTCAACGTGGGCTTTCAGGAAAAATACGGGCTGCGCATCGACATCGGTGTGGGCCTGCATGCCGGAATGGCCCGGGTGGGCAACTTCGGCTCGGAAGACCTCTTCGACTACACGGTCATCGGCGATACCGTGAACCTGTGCTCCCGCCTGGAAGGGCTGACCAAATACTACAGGAAAAAAATCCTGGTCACGGACGCCATCGCGGCCGCCGCCCCGGACGACATCTTCTTCCAGGAGGTGGACCGGGTCCAGGTCAAGGGCAAGGCCGAGCCCGTGACCATTTTCGCCCCCCTCACCCGCCAGGAATACGAGTCCCGCGCGGGCGAACTGGAAATAGCCGCCGCCGCCCTGGCCCTGTACCGGGCCGGACGCTTCCCCGAGGCCCTTTGCGCCTACGAAACCCTGGCCGCCGCACACCCCGACGCGATCCACGCCATCCAGGCCGAACGCTGCCGGGCCCTGGCCGCCGCGCCCCCCGAAGGACCATGGGACGGCGTTTTCAAGCACACCACCAAATGACCGCACACACCTCGCACCCGGGCCCCGCCCGGGACATGATCGTGGCCCGGGCCACCCCCCCGGGAGCCGGCGGCCTGGCCGTGATCCGCCTCAGCGGGCAGGGCTGCCGCCAGGCCGCCCGGTCCCTTTTCCGGTCCTCCCGGCCAGGTTTTACGGACCTGATCCCTTACCGCCTGCACCACGGCCATCTGCACGCCCCGGACGGCCGCCGCATCGACGAGGTTCTGGCGGCATGCATGCCCGGCCCCGGATCCTATACCGGCGAGGACACGGTGGAATTCTCCTGTCACGGCGGCCCGGCCACAGCCGCCGCCATTGTTGCCGCCTGCATCGCCGCCGGGGCGCGTCCGGCCGGACCAGGGGAGTTCACCCTGCGGGCCTTCTTAAACGGCCGCCTGGACCTGTCCCAGGCCCAGGCCGTGGCCGAACTCATCGCCGCCGCCACGCCGGTCCAGGCCGACATGGCCCTGGCCCGCCTTGACGGGGCCATGGGCCGCCTGGCCCGGGAGCTGCGCCAGGGATTGGAGACGCTTCGGGCCGGGGTCTGCCTGGCCGTGGATTTCCCCGAGGAGGATGTGGAATGTCTGTCCCGGGAGGAATTCGTCGCCCGGACGGCCGACGTTTCAGACCGGATTCATCGGCTTCTGGAGGCCAACCGCCGGGCCAGGCCGTTTCGCGAGGGCGCGTCCGTGGTCCTGTTCGGACGGGTCAACGCCGGAAAATCGCGCCTGTTCAACGCCCTTTTAGGCCGCGAACGGGCCATCGTCACCGGGGTTCCCGGCACCACAAGGGACTACCTGGAGGAAACCCTCGACCTTTCCGGCATGCCCGTGCGCCTGACGGACACGGCGGGCCTTCGCGAAACCGGGGACGAGGCCGAGGCCGTCGGCCGGGACCGGGGGGAAAAACGGGTCCAGGCGGCCGAACTGGCCCTTTTCGTGGTGGACGGCGCCCATCCCCTGGCCGACGGCGACGACGACGCCCGGGAGCTGGCCCTGGCCAGAACCCTGGGCCCGGCCCGGGTCATGGCCGTGGTCAACAAGGCCGATCTGCCGCCCGGCGACCCTGATCCGGCCGCCGTCCTGGCGGACATGGGGTTTGAGACGATCCGGGTTTCAGCCAAGGTCGGCCTGGGGCTTGACGCCCTGACGGCCGCCATGGAACACCGCCTGGGCGCAGGCGACGCACCGGCCGTGGACGACGTGGTTCCCAACCAGCGCGAGGCCGCCGCCCTGTCCCAGGCCCTGGACGAACTCGCCGGGCTTTCCCGGGACATCGACCGTGGCGTCCCCTACGATCTCCTGGGCGTGCGCCTGGAGACGGCCTGCGCGGCGCTTTCCGACATCACCGGCGAGATGACCCCGGACGCGGTGCTGACCTCGATTTTCGAAACCTTTTGCATCGGCAAATAACCCCCCCCGCATCCGGCCCGGTGGGCGCAGGGTTCCGCCTTTTTGCAATCTGGCACGAAGGAGACGCAATGCTTGAGCAGACGTTTTGCCACCTGTCCGGCATCGGCGAGGTCACGGAACGCCGCCTGTGGGAGCGCGGCGTGACCTCGTGGGACGGCCTGGCGGCCACCGACCCCGGAACGGCAGGCCGCAACGCCGCCCTGTGGCGCGACGAGCTTGCCCTCTCCCGGGAGCGCCTGGCCGCCGGGGATGCCGCTTATTTCAGCGACAGGCTGCGCCCGGGCGACACCTGGCGGATCTTCCCGGCATTCCAGGGCAAGGTGGCCTATGTGGACATCGAAACCGACGGCGGCCCGCAGCAGATCGTCACCGCCGTGGCCCTCTACGACGGCCAAAACGCCCGGACCTACGCCAGGGGCCGCAACCTGGACGACTTCGCCGCCGACATCGCCCGCTATCCGGTGATCGTGACCTACAACGGGCGGTGCTTCGACGTGCCGGTCTTGACCCGCAACCTGGGCGTCAGCCTGCCCCAGGCCCACATCGACCTGCGCTGCGTCCTGGGCCGCCTGGGCATCAAAGGAGGGCTTAAGTCCTGCGAAAAACGCTTCGGCATCGGCCGGGGCGAACTCGACGGGGTGGACGGCTACTTCGCCGTCATCCTGTGGCAGGAATACGAACGCACCGGCCACGAGGCCGTCCTGGAAACGCTTCTGGCCTACAACGCCGCCGACGTCATCGGCCTTGAGACCCTGCTCATCCACGCCCTCAACGCCTGCCTCGTGGAAACGCCCTTCGCCCACCTGCACTCCCTGCCCGTGCCGCGTCCCGGCCACAATCCGCACCAGCCCGATACCTCCGTCCTGCGCCGCCTGGCCGGACGCCGCCTGGGTGGCCGCCCCGGCGGCTGGCGATAGCGGGGAGCGTGCCTCCGGCGGCCAGGGAGAACCTTTTTTGAAAAAAAGGTTCTCCCTGGACCCTCTCCAAAAAACTTCGTCGCGCTTCGCGTCCGCGCTCGGGGAATAGCATTCTCTCCGAACCACATGACTTTCCTGGCGTTTTGCCCGGCGCTTCGCGCCGGACAAAACGCCAGGAGTCAGGGGGTCCGGGGGAAATGATTTCCCCCGGGCGGGGTTCGGGGCGGCAGCCCCGACGCCGAGCGGGGCGGCAGCCCCGACGCCGAGCGGGGCGGCAAGCCCCGGCGCTTAGTCGTCGCGGCGGTATTTGGAGAATTCGGAGAAGGCCCGGCTTTTGGCCCGGTTTTTCCCTTTGATTTCGTCGAGCAGAGAGCCGCGCAGGTCGTTGACCTCAACCATTCCCGTCCGGGATTTGGCGGTGCGCGGCGTGGCGAAGGACTGCCCCAGATCCTTGAGGTCGCTGGGCGTAAAGGAGGCGGGCGAGGCGGCCGCCGGAGCGGGCGGCGGCGTTTCGGGCTCCAGGGTGAATTCGCCCGGGTCCGGCTCTGCGGGAACGTCGCCGGGGGCATCGAGGTACGCCGGGGGCTCGGGCAACTCCTGCCCGCGCTCGGCCAAAAGGATACGAATCTGCCGCAATTCGGCCAGCATTTCCTTTTGCGCCGTGAGGATGTCGAGAAGAACGGATTCCATGGAGCCGGGGCTAGCACGATCCGGGCCGGGGGTAAAGTGATGCCTGCGGCCTGATTTTTTCCTTTGACCGCTTTTTTTCAAACAAAAAAGTCGCTACCCCGTATGGCAAGGCTGATCGCCCTGTTCCCGAAACCCGCCATGGCGGCGGCACAACCCATGCGAGGCGTCCCGTGAACGACATTTTGGAGCAAACCACTGCGCTCATTGACGATCTCGGCCATGACGAAGAGCCCGTCGGCATTTTTTACACCAACACCGAGCCCGGCGACGGTTTCGTTCCCAAGCCGGGGGTTCCCTTCAACATTGAGATGGAGGCCAAAAACGAGATCGACTGGAAGGGCCTGTGGGGAAATTTTTCCTGTGTGCTGGGCAAGGTCTGGCTGGCCAGGCGCCAGAAAAAACCCGCCTATTTCGAGGCGACGCGCTACGGCTGTCCTGGCGGCTCCTTTTTCCTGGGGTTCCACAAACCCCAGATCCACTTCCTGGACCATTACATCTCCCTGGGCATCCCAAGCGTCACCGAAGGGGAGTTCTATCTCCCCTCGCCGCAGCATGTGCGCGCCTTCTTCGACACCATCGACCCCCGGCCCGCCCCGGCCCGGTTTTGCGTCATAAAGCCCCTGTCGCTTTTTTGCGGCGGCGAAACGCCCGAGCTGGTGGCCTTTTTCTCCCGGGGCGAGGTGCTGGGCGGGCTGTGCCAACTGGCCTTTTTCGCCACCGGCGACCCGGACGTGGTGGCCCTGCCCTTTGGCGCGGGGTGCTCCAACCTGGTCACCTGGCCCCTGCGCTACCTGGAGACCGGACGGCCTCGCGCGGTGGTGGGCGGCATGGACCCGTCGTGCCGCAAGTTCCTCAAGGCCGACGAACTGAGCTTCTGCGTACCCTTCGAGCTGTACCGGACCATGCTGGCGGCCCGGCCGGAGTCGTTTCTGAAAACCAAGACCTGGGCCGGGGTGCGCACCAAGGCGCTGCGCAGCCGCAAGGCCTGGGGAGAAAAAGAGTAATCGGGGCTGCCGCCCCGTACCCCGCCCGGGGGAAATCATTTCCCCCGGACCCCCTGATATCGCGGGCGTTTCCGGCACAGCTTCGCTGTGCCGGAAACGCCCGCGAAAAGCAGGTGGTTCGGGGGAATGCTCTCTCCCGCGCCCGGACGCGAAGCGCGACGAAGTTTTTTGAAGGGGGGTCCGGGGGGAAACTTTTTTTCAAAAAAGTTTCCCCCCGGGGGCTCCCAAAAAAACTCGGCCCCCGCAGGAAACGGGGGCCGAAATCAAGGAGGGAGGAGAAAACCTTGCGGACTCGCCCCGGGTCGTGTCCCGGGAGAAGCGCAAGGCAGAGGGTGCGGCTTCGGGGCTC
>Ga0209467_1001118_pt1 | contig 25839 bp, 23 predicted proteins | sample Higcelwee11metaG_FD_187175 | JGI IMG/M metagenome (GOLD analysis project Ga0209467, IMG submission 187175) | Freshwater pond sediment microbial communities from the University of Edinburgh, under environmental carbon perturbations - High... | ecosystem: Environmental > Aquatic > Freshwater >... | reverse complement strand
AACAACTTTTATTTTAAATTCATTATCAAAATGTTTACCCATAATAAAATAACACCTCCTTTCTGGAAATGTTATTTTACATCTTTTAGTTCTTTTTATAAAGTGTCCTAAATTGGGTTCACTTCATTAACACAATTCTTTTATTTTTCTATTTTGTTTTTGTTTTCAATTTTATGTTATCTATATTTTCTTTCATTTGTTCTAAATCAGGTGTTGTATACTCAGTCTTATTTATATCAAAGTATTCAAAACAGTCAAACAATGATTTTTCACTAATAACTTCATTATATCTAAATGCAGATTCATAATTTAAGGTTGAAAAAGAAAAATTATACTTTTCTACACTAACAACTTCATCATTTATTGCATCAACATATATTTTAGCATCTAAATCAGAATATTGAAAATCCTCTTCAGTTCCTCCAAATATTAATCTATAATCATCTCCAATGTAGTGTTGTCCAAAAGTTGTATTTTTATCATTCTTTGCTTCATATGAATAATTAGCTTCAATATCATATACTTTTACAAAATGTGTACTATAATTATCATTTAAATCTTTAACTTTAATGTAATACATTTTATATATATCACTTTTTTGATATACATATTGACCATTAATTAAGTCTCCAATTCTATTTTCTTCTGCTTCTTCAATAGATTCATTATCATCAATTATCTCACTTTTATACGCTATAGTTGCAGTTAAGCCAACAAATCCTAAACAAAACAATGACGCTTTTAGACTATTAGCAATCTTTTTCCTTTTATTCTTTTCATTTTCATGCTTTTCAACAGTGTATTTTTCTTCATAATTTGACATAAATTTTCACTCCTTTAATCGAATAAAATTTATTATAACATGTTTATGTAATTTGTCAAACAAAAAAGTCTTCAAAATTTATTAAAAATTCCAAAAACTTTTTACACAAACAATTATTTTTCTTTTATTAATATTTTTTGTTTTTCTTCTCTATCTATTCTTGATTTATTAAATTCTTCAATTACTAATTTTTTAATAATTTCTTTGCGTGTTTCATAACAATGATTTAATAAAAAAACACGTTTGTCTTTTTTTTCTTCTGCATGAAATGTATTAATATGTCTATTTATAAAATCGGGATATTTTTCTGTTATATAATTTATTAATTCATAATAATAATATAAATTCATACCATAATATTTCTTACTATAATTATCATTAATAAAGCTCTTTATTTTATCATAATCTTTACTAGTTAAATTAAATAATTTTTCTTTGTTTTCATAAAGAATATTTAAACATATTTGCATAAAAATTTGAGTGTCATTATAAATTTTATGATTATTTAAATATAGTTCATAATCCTCGATATTATATTCTTCATTATCCCCGTAAATTTCTATGAATTTTTTAAGTCTATTATTTTTTTTATATTTTTTTAACTTTTCTTTAACTTCATAATATTTATATAGACTACAACTCGAAATCATTTTTTCATGTTTTGTTTTAGTTACTTCTGTTTCTGTTAAGTATTTCATAACCTGCCTAAGTTCATAACCATATACATCTTCAAGAGATATTTTGATTTTTTCATAATTAATTCTATCTTTGAATATAAAATTTTTATCAGTAGGTAAAAGTATTCCTAAATTATTAATACTCTCTTCTAAATCAATTTTTTTAATTAACTCACAATAACTTAAAGATTCACTTTGAATAGATTCATTTATTTTAGTTATATTTTTTTTATTTAAACTAATATTTTTATAAAAAGTAAAGTTTCTTTTTTGTTTAAATATATACATAAAAGAAAGATTCATTTCTGTTATAGATAATATTTCAAAAAAATCAAATTTTTTTATTCTATTATTTTTATATTTTTTTAATACTTCTATCATTTTTTCAACTGAACTTTCAATAAATTTCGGATCTCTAACACTTCCATCTAAAGCATAACTTCTATAATCCTCTGTTTTAGCATAAAATTTAAGGTCATTGTAATTACTATATAAAGGCTTAAATATTAAATCAAAATCTAAACTAATTCCACTTATGTTACCATAATCAAAATGTCTATCCAATCTATTTAAATTATTTTTCAAATCTTTAATTTCTAGTAAAATTAGGTTTTTTGTATCTTCATCAATATTTTCAAGTTTAATATTTTCTTCAAGATTATTTAAAGATAAAAAGGTATTTTTTAAAAATTCAGTTTTATTTTTATCTAAATTATACTTTTCTATATTATTATAAATTTCAGTATTAAATACTATTCTTGATTTTAAAGATTTATATTCTTTATTTTTATATACGCTATCAATAGCTTCTTCAATATTTTCTATTATTTTTTTTCTTTCATTTTTATCTGTTAATTTATAATAAATTTCTGAGTTAGATACAAACTCATAATCTGTTCTATATTTTTTTTCTTCTATTTCAAATGGATAAGTAAAATATACCATTGGATTTATTTTTTCAAATGTATTTAAATCATTTAGAACTATATTTAATCTAGCTTTCTCTAAAACAGGAGCTATTTGATCAAGCATAATTATATCTGAATCATTAAATACTTTATTGGTTATTTTTAAATATTCTAAGTTTTCAAAACTTGATGTAAAAAACAAATATTTATAGTTTAAGTTTGTACTTTTTAGGGTAATTTTTTTCGAAATTATTTTATTAAATTTTGTACTTTCACTTCTAAATTTTGAACGTTCTACTTTAATTTTTGATGCATTAGTATTACTAAAAATGTGAAAATTAGAAATATTACAATATAAAAATTCTAATTCATTTACGTAACCAAGATTAAATACAAAATTATCTGTAAAATAGCAGTTTTCGAAGTATATTTTTCTAGCATTAAGGTTTTCAAATATGAAATTATTATCTATTATCATATCTTTTATAACAACTACATTAATTCTATTATTTATTATTAATAAAGCAGCTTTTTTATCTATAGTACTTAATTTTTGTTTTTCTTTTTCAAATGGAGAAGGATTAATAAATAAGCATTCTTCTTTTTTTTCTATACGAACTTTTTCATCTTGTATATAATGTTTATCAAAAATAGTACCATTAGAATTATTACCTAAAGCAATATTTTTCTCTAATTCTAATATCCACTTTTCAAATTCTTGATCTTCTTTTATTAATGGATTCAATTCACTTAGTTCATATAATTTTAATAGTTCTTCTTTTGTAATACTATATAATCTTTCCATATAATCACCCCATTAATATTTCGTTACTCGTCTAAATGTTTTTTATTATAACATTTTTTGAATTAAATTAAAACTTTATTTATTAAAGAAAATTAGAAAGTTTCTTTTCTTATTATTTTGTATTATATATATAAATTAAAAAAGGTATATTTCTATACCTTTAACTTCTTATATTATTTGTTAACAAAAAAAATTTAATCTTTTTATTGTGCTATTGGCATACTTATAAATGGTGTAGGAGTATATTTTTTTAATTATAATATATATTAATTAGGATTTTACTAAAATTTGTTTTTTATCATCTATTTCAAATTTATACATATTTCCATTTTCAAATATAAAGTAAGGTAAAGTCCCAATAATTTCTATATTTTCTCCATTAACATATATAGCATCTTCTTCAGGTATAGCTATAACTTTATTATTATATGAAAAATTAGAAATAGATTCAGTAAATTTATTTAATCTTTTTTTGTTTTGTTCTTCTGTTAATTTTAATTTTATATTTGTATAATGTGGGAATATACTAATACCATCTAATACATTAAATCCTTTTGTATCTAATAGATTAACTATATTAGAATCCATACTTGATATAACATCTATATTATTTCCAAAAATTACAGCTCCAGCACTACCACCTATAACTACACCATCATTTAAAATATAATCTTTTATTTTATTAAAAGCTCCAGTTTCTTTTAAACCTTTTAAAAGTTTATAAGTATTACCTCCACCTATAAATAGAGCACAATAATCATACAATTTTTTACTAGCAAGGTCTTCGAATGTTTTTACCATTTCAATACCTAACAAGTTAACATTAATTAATTCCTCTTTTATCCAAATATAACAATCATCATATGAATAATTTTCTTCATCAATAGCAAGAGGTACATATAATAAGGGTTTTTTATTGTCAATTATTTCATTTAGTTTTTCATTAGCTATACTATTTTGTTCTCTAGATCCCCCACCACATAATATTAATTTCATAATTTTTCTCCTTAACTAAATCTTATTACTATTTTCTTTATTATTTACATCAGAAACTTTAGCAAAAATATCTTCAAGAATGTTGTTATTAAAATGTTGATCAAAATTAGATAAAGTTAATTCCATATATTCACTTACTTCATAAGGATAAGATGTAATATTTAAATCATTAAAATGATATTTAACTCTTCTAAATGTTCTAATAAATTTGTCTGTTATATTTTCTTGAATTAAATTATTTCTTTCTTGTAATTGACATCTTTTTATATAATCATGCTTATCACTAATTGATAAATCTCTTGATAAAAATCTAATTGGTAAATACGGTACTATTTTTATTTTTGAAATATCATTTTTAGAAAGTAGACTAATAAATATAACTACCGATATTATCGAAGACATAGAAACATCCGAAATATTTTCAGGATAAGAATCTTTTTGATCGTCGTAATTTTTATATTCTTCACTTTCACTTTCTAAAACTCCGCTATTTATTTTATACATTTCCCTAGCTATTTTTTTTTGAAACTTACATTGATTTTCTGAACTTTCTTTTTTTATATCATGATTTTGTATTGAATAAATATAACATACTTTTTCATTATTTTCTTCTGTTATTCCATATGAAATTGATGGCAAATTATATTCTAATATTTCACCATTTAATTCATTGGCAAAAGAAATTTCTATTTTATTTGGGGTTTCCATAAAAATACTTTGCATTTTATTTTTAATTTTAATATTACTATTTAAAAAATTATTTAATTTTTCTGTGTATATTTCACCATTTAAATATGAAAAAGTATTATCTCTTAAAAAATTTATATTTCTATTTAGCAAATTTATTGGGTTTAAAAAATCTTCAGTGGTTGCATTAGCTAAGATATATGATATAATCAATTTTAATTTATTTCTTTCGAAGTTTTTTGAAAAATTTGGTACTTTTCGTTTTGAATTTAAAGATAAAGCCAAATATTCATTCAATAATTTCAAAAATAAATTCCTATTTTTTATTATTAAATTTGGGTATTCTATATTTTCAATATTATTAAAAACAATTTTATTTTCATCATAAATAATGGTATTAAAAGCTATATTAAAATCGTCCCCATCGATTATAATTTTCCCTTCCTTTGCCTCATTAGCTATTTCATATAATAATTCTCTCATTAAAACACCTTGCTCTCTTATATAATTATGTTAACATATTTTTTATTTTATAACCTTATTTATAAGAAAAACGGCACATTGTTTACATTTTTTAACATGTTTTTAATTTAAGCAAATAAAAAGCTACACTTTGTAGCCTAATTTTATGTTAATTTAATATGATAGATTTTTTTTAAAATTTAATATTTTTGATTTAATATTTTGACATATTCTTTTCTGATTGAAGACAATAACTCATCAGTTATCATTAATGATGATTCTAGTGGACTAATATTAGTTGTATCAACCCATAATACTTTTTCAACGCTTTTTTCAAAAATAGGCATTGATGCTTCCATACTTTCATTATATTCTATTATATTATCTAAGTTTAAAAAATTTCTTTTTTCTAAAGCTAGAGATCCTACATAATCTCGTTTTAGTGATGTAAAAGCATCGGTATATCCAATAACAAGTATATCTATTATTTCTTTAGAAGTTTTTGAATATTCCTCGGTAATTTTATTATATTTTTCTTTTGACATATCACCACGCTTATATCTTCTAAAATTCCATACTAATCTATCATTTATTGATCTATCAATCAATATAATATCCAAGTCTTTATTAATTGTCTCTAATAATTGTTTTCTTGCTTCTTCTATAATTAAAATATTAAGTTTATCTATATTCATATTTTTAATTTTTGGATACAACTCTTCTTTATAATATTTAGAAGTAGTTAATTCTTCAATTAATTCTATTTTAAAACCACCTTTTTTAAAAAAATCATAAAGATTATTTAATATAGTTGTTTTACCTGTTCTTGGAGTTCCACAAAATTCAACTACAAATGGTTTAGATGAATCACAAAGTTCTTTCATTCTAATTAACTCTTGTTTTTTAAAATGTAATAATTCTAATTTTTTTAATAATTCTTTGTTATCTGAAAAGATATCATTAATTAAGTTATCTTTCTTATTATCAAAAACAATATCTAATACTTCTTTTAATCTTTTAAATATAGGTAAATCTTCATCTTCATTTATAATTAAACTTTGATATACACTTTCAAAATACCACTTTTGGTCTTTTTCTCCTCTTTTAAATGCAGAAAAATCTCTTTTTCCTGTTTTACCAAAATCTATCATTAAATCTTCTAAATTATTAATTTTATCAGCGCATACCACTAATTTATTTCTAAGTGGTAAATTTTTCACTTCATTTATAGTATGTTGTTTTCTCTCTTCCCAAGATAAGCTTTTATCTGGTTCACTAGCACCACTTACTAAATTCATAATATCTTCATTGAAATTTTTTTTAATATCTTCTAAAGTATATTCCGTATCTTCTACTACATCATGTAAGTATCCTGCTGCTACTACATTATCATCATATCCAAAACTTTCAAGTAATTTCCCTACTGCTATAGGATGTGTTACCATTGGTTTTTCAGGATCACTTTTTCTAACTTGTTTTTTATGTGCATTTATTGCAAATGCTTTAGCTTTTTCTTTCATAAAATCACCTCACATATTCATAATAACAGATTTAGCGGTAATATTTACGTCAGTTTATAATTTCGCAATTAATAATTCTTTTTATTTCAAAATGTCTGATAGCTTTTTTATTATGACAATATGCTTTACAATACCAACCATCTGTAGATAAAAGCATTTCTTTTGGTTCAATAGTTCTTTCATTAGGTCCTCTATTAAAAGAATAGTAAGTCATTAAAACCTGTTTATCTTGTTTTATTGCTCTATTAAGAATATTGTATTTTTTATTTATATCAGAGTCAATTAAAGTCTCATCTTCTTGATTTCTTTTAATATAAATTCCTTTAATTTTACTTTTTATATTCTCTAAATTTTCTTTTATTTTTTCATCGGTTTCTTTATTAATAACTTTTTCTAAAGTATCAATATCATTGTCATTAAATTTACGAACAGGTAGTCTCATTTTACTATTCATTACATACCCTCCATAAGGGCCTTTTAATGTATCAATAAAAATACCTGCTTTATCTAAATCATCTTTGTAAATTCTAATCATTCGTTCTGATACTTCAAGTATAGAAGACAATTCTTTAATTGAATATTTTTTTCCATCTTGTAATAGTTGAAGTAAGGTTAAAGTATTAGATAGTTTTGACATATTATCACCTTCTTATTTATTATATCATGTATTAATTAAATTAAAAAAGAGATATTTCTATCTCTGTTTGAATAATAATTTTTTTTAATGATTTTTAAATATCCTCTTATAAATCATTTGAAATAAATATTTTATTTAATTTAACTTTTATTTGATCCTTACTAAATGGTTTGGCTAAATAATCTTTAAATCCTTCAGATATATATTTTTCTTCGGCTCCAGAAATTGCGTCTGCCGTAAGTGCTATTACTGGGGTATCAAAGTCAGAAATTTTAAGCAACTCTTGAAGTGCTTGTTCACCACTCATTAAAGGCATCATTATATCCATAAGAATTAAATCGTATTTATGGCCACTACTTATTTTTTCTATACATTCTTTACCATCATAACATTCGTCAATCCCAGTTATCCCTACTTGTTCTAATGATCTTCTTGCAACTTTTATATTTAATTTGTTATCGTCAACTACTAATATTTTTTTATCACTATAATCATATTCTGCTTCTGCTTTTAAACTATCATCTTGATAATAGGTATTTGGATTTAAATCGGGCTCATTTAATTTACTAATCTTTTGTGGTATTTTTACCATAAAAATTGAACCTTGTCCAAATTGACTTTCAGCATTTATATTTCCACCCATTAATTCAACAAGTTTTTTGGCGATTGCTAAACCTAAACCAGTTCCTTCTATTGTTGTGTTTTTTTCAATATCAAGTCTCTCAAATTTAGTAAATAATTTATTTATATATTCTGCCTTTATTCCACGTCCACTATCTTTTACGGTAATAAATAAAGTTGTTTTTTCTTGTTCATTTATACAGCTTACATTTAGTTCGACAAAACCTTCTTCTGTGTATTTTATTGCATTTGATAATAAATTATTTACTATTTCCTTCATGTGAGTTTTATCACCAAATAATTCATATGGTATGTCTTCGGCTATATTTATTCTATAGTCTATTGGTTTATTTTCTATTCTAACGCTATTTATTCGCGCTAGTTTAGTAATTTCTTCTTTAAAATTGTATGGTATTTCAATTATTTCCATCTTGTTACTTTCAATCTTATTGATATCTAAAATATTACCTACTATTTCTAATAAGGTTCTAGATGCAGATACAACATCATTTAAATCTTCTTTCATATCAGGAGGACAATTATTTTTTCCTTGCATATCCTCTGATAGACCAACTATTGCATTAAGAGGGGTTCTTATTTCATGACTCATGCTTGACAAGAAATCACTTTTTGCTCTATTTGATCTTTCGGCATTTTCTTTAGCAATATTTAGTTCCAAAATTAATTTTAAGTCTGGATTCTCTATTGTATGATACATAAAAGTCATAATAAATGCCGTTAATGATGTTACAATTAATAATCCCGGAATTAAGTATTGAATTAATAATACAGGTATGCACATTAATATAAATGCCACAATTGGTAATACTTTTTTCCCTTCAATATATTTATGTCTAATAATTATATATAGTATCCAAAGTACAATACTTATTATTGCTACTATATATAGAAAATCACTATTTGGGCCATATACATAAACAACTTTTCCTTCATTTGCATAACTAAATGGTAAAACAAAATTCATGATAAAAGAAAATATATATATGATAGTTGTAATCGTTATACCTATTTTTTTTAGTTTTTTGTTATTTGCTTTTTTATCACCAATTAAGACAATATATATTGTCATTAAAAAAACAAAGGTTAATAAATAAAGCATATATATTTTTACGATAAACCATCTAACTAAACTTGTTTCTGGTAAATTTAAATGGGCATATATTCCTAATATATCAATTATTACACCTAAAAGGGTTGTTAATAATAAGGAAAAATATATTTTGTTTTCTAGTGTTGGATTTTTCTTTTTAACAATAAATAAAACCATAACAAAGGTTAAGTAAATAAACGTTAAAACTAACAATGGAATACTTAGATTCATAATTACCTCCTAAATAAAAGATAGAACTTACATTCTATCTTACATTATACACTATTCTATATTTTTTTAAAAAGCTTTTTTTGTTTTTCTTCTTTTATTATTGATTCTAAATATTCTTTATTTTCTTTTAAAGAATTGATTTGTATTTGTCTAAATTTATTCATAGCTTCTTCTATAGACATATCTTTTTCTACGTAAAAAGGTTGTCCAAAATTAATAATCAATTTGTTTTTTAATTTTAATTCTTTAAACCAAAGTGACGTTATTGGTCTAACTAATGTTTTATTCTTTTTGGCTAAAATAAGAAATGAATCATCAAATGTTCCAAAGTCTTGTCCTTCTGGTCTTCTTGTAGTTCCTTCAGCAAATATACCTACTTGTTGTCTTAACTTTAAAAAACTATCCATGTCTCTTATTGAATCATAATTATTAGCATGCTCATTTTCACACTTTCTTTCAATTGGAAAGTATTCTAACTTTTTAAAAGAATTTGCTGTTATTTTACATAAAATAGGATTTTTACTATTAGCAAATATACTATCTTTACAGTCAAAGAATCTTTTTAAAGCTGCCCAATGGATATTTTTAACTAATATTGCAGTAATTATCATTGGATCAAGGGTACTTCTATGATTTGGAGCATATATTGCTGCCTCATTTTGTAAATGATCCATGTTTTCTTCATGTAATACTATTGGTTTAAATTTATTTATAATAGCAGTTCTAAATATCTTTAATTTATTAAAAAATTCATCTGATGAAATAATTCTACCATACAATTTTAAATTTTTAATTCCTATTAGTTTTGTTATTTTTTTATCTAGTGTTTCTTTATTAAAATCATCAATGATTTCAACGTTTTTGGATATAGTTACATCGCTATTATGTTTTCCTTTTACACAGAATGTCTTGATGTTTTTTTCATTTAAAGAATTAATTATAACTGGTTTATCATCGAAAACTAAATCTGGTTTTGCTTCTACTATTCCTTTTATTTTTTCATCATCATTAGTATAAAAATGAAAATGTTTTGAAGATAATGGAATTCCATTTATTGCATATTGTAATATAGTACATGTTTTAGCAATGAATCCAATTAAATCTTTATTACATGTTTTATCTCTAGAAGTATGAATCTCAATTTCATGTTTTTCTTTTAAACTTTTTTTAACAAATTCTTTATATCCTGGTCTAAATTTATTAAATAATGAATATTTGATAAAGTTAGGTCCTATCCAAAAGCTATCTAGAGCTTTTTTAATTTCTTTATTTATTTCTTCTTCAGTTGAATATTTTGTGGAAAAAAAAGACTTCATTTCAAGAATATCTGTAATTTCAAGAGCGTTAGGATTTACTACTTCCATTCCATACTTATTAACAAAATAAGGAATTGCTTTTTTATCGATAAATTTGTTAAAATCAAGAGCTGTTCCATCATTATCAAGTATAATTTTCATATAATCCCCCTTTTTATTAATGTGTATTATAACATAAAAATTACAATTGTCAAATTTACTAGAGCTTATTAATTATGACTTTTGTATAATTTTCTCTATTATCCAAGACTCTATCTTTACTCAAAAAATAAGACTGAAAGTTATCATCTTTGATAAATGAATTAGCATTAAAATATATACTATTAAAATAATAAATTTCGTTAAATAGCATTTGTTCTTCAAGAGATAATCTTTCTACTTTATAAAATATTAGTTGAACAACTCTATTATAAGAATTTAGAATATTTCGGAATTTTAATAAATCAAATTTACTGTTAAATTCTAATGGATAATCTAAATATATATCTATTAGTTTTGACTTTTTTAGAACTTCTAGTGTAAATGAGAGAATATCTTTGATATTAACTTCATCTAAATCTATTTTTATATTGTTAGCATAATCAATGTCAATATTATTTTCAGGTGTTGAAATACTACATCTGTCTGTTATTTCATCTAATATACTAAAATTATCGGTTCTAGAAAATATATAGTTGTTTGTTTTGTAATTTAAAAATCTTTGTTTAAATATTTCTATTACTTCTTTTTCATTCATAATTTTCACCTATTATTTCTTTTTGGTTTTAACTTTTGACTTCTTTAAATATTTTTCAAGTTCTTTTTTTAATTTATTTCTATTAATCAATACTTCATCTAACGATCTATTATATGAAATCTCATAGTATTGCATTTCTGAAATAGGTTTAACTATTACAGGAATATCTTCGTTTTGAGATAGATTTTCTCTTTCTCTGATTAATTCTTTAAATATATAATCAAAAAACGCTTACAACATAAGCATTTCCATCGCTTCCTTATAAAGTGCAATAAGACCTGAGATCAGTATCAGGAAGATCTTCAATAGAAATATCATTTGTCCAAATTCCTCTTAAAATACTATATTCAAATATTGCATTTCCATCGCAATCATAACCTAATATATCATCCATATTAATCACTCCAGTAAATAGTATTTTATCATAAAAAGTTCAATTTAAAAACTAATTAAGTTAATGTTTTTAACTATTTCTTCAATAGTAGTGTCTCTATTCTTATTTATTTCTTCAAATAAATATACGAATTTATCTAAACTTGTTTTTATTTTTTCTCCTGTTGCTGTTTTTTCTATTTCTAAATATTCTTGATCTAATGAATTTCCAAATACTACTACATATGGACATCCTGTAATTTTACTATCTTTTATTTTAGCTCCTATTGATAATTCTTTTCTATCATCATATAAAACAGATATTCCTTTATTTAATAATGATTGATAATGTTTTTCTGATATTTCTGTTTTTATTTGATCATCTAATTTTGGAATTATATATAATAGATATGGACTTATATTAATTGGTAAACTAATTCCATCAAATTTATTATCTTTTAATATTATACTTTTTTCATAAATCATTGCTAAAGTTCTACTTACCCCTATACCATAACAACCCATTACAAATTTTTGAGATACACCATTTTCATCAACAAATGTTGCATTCATTGATTTAGCATATTTATCTCCCAATTGAAATATATGACCTAATTCAACAGCTTTTCTAGTTTCTAATAAATCCAAATTTTCTATTCCGTAGTTTTCTTTAAGATATTTTTTATAATCTTCTTTTTCTAATAATTCTGAGTTAAATGCTTTTTTAGTTGCTTTATCAAACAATATTTTATCTTCACCAATATCTGATAAGCACATAAATTCTTCTGATTTATTGCCACCTATACTTCCACTATCAGCTCCAACTGGTTGTACTTTTAATCCTAATGTTTCAAATATTTCTAAATATGCTTTTTTCATATTTTCATATTCTATATCTAGATCTTCTTGATTTTTACCAAAACTATAAGCGTCCATCATATCAAAGGCTTTCCCTCTTAGTAAATATCATCTTGTTCTTATTTCATTTCTGAATTTTTGACCAATTTGAAAATAAGTAACTGGTAACTGTTTATAAGAATATAATCTTTTTTTAGCATAACTCACTACTGCTTCTTCTGCTGTAGGAGCTAAACAAAAATTACCTTTATCTGTTAAACATCTAAACATTACATCTTCTGATACATATTTTTCTAAACGACCTGATTCTTTCCATATATTTTCAGGTTGAAGGATAGGAAGAGAAAGTTCAGAACAGCCATATTTTGATAATAATTTGCTTATAACTCCATCTATATTTTTTTTAAGCAAATAAGGAATATGACCATATGCATAAACACCACTGCTAAACTGTTCTATTTGACCTGTCTTAACAAGCATATCTTGAACAGGAAATTGATCATCTAAGTCAGTAATTTTTTTTGAAATTAAACCTATTTGTGAAACTTTCATGTTTGTCCTCCTATTTATTTATATTTTTAAATTTGTTTTAATTTTTTTTGGTTATTAAATTCCATATATTCTTGTTTAGTAACACTATAATGACAACATTCTATAATATTGTTATTATCATCTAAGTATGTAGATGCTTTGTTGCCATTAAATTTAAAACCTAATTTTTCCATTATTCTCCATGAACCAGGATTTATAATTGCTGCTGATGTCAATATTTGTTCTATTTCAACTTCGTTAAACATAAAGTCTAAAATTGCTTTTGCTGCTTCTACGGCATATCCTTTTTTTTGGAATTCAGAATCTATAAACCAACCTACATCTCTAATTTCTGGATTATTGGGATAATAATCACTCGGTTGAACAGTCATTTGACCAATAATTGTTCCATCTTTTAAAAAGATACTCCATGTGAATTTTTGACTGTTTTCTTCATTATATATATCAAGTATTTTCTTGTTATAAAATACCTCTTGCCTATTCCAATCATTTAGTTGTTCTTGAAAAATTGATCTAGCTGTTAATAAATCTTCAACTTTATCTTTTAATAGATTATATTTGTTAAAAATTCTATCCGGGGTTGGAAAATAATATTTATTTATTTTTTCTTCTTTTATAATACTCCATAATTTGTTTTGTTCATTTATTGTAGGAATTTTAAGCATTAGTCTTTCTGTTTCTATATCTTTAATTTGTATTTGATTCATAGTTTTCACCTCCATACAATTATATCATAGTAAAAAAACAAATAATTAAAATGATTAAAAAAATTAGAGAAACTATACAAAAAACTTACATTATAGTAAGTTTTTATATTCATTTATAATTCTAAATACCATATCATTTGTATTTCATCTTTGTAATCAGCATAAGCTTGTTCATTAATACATTTTAATTCTGCTCCTTGTTTATAATAGAAGTTTACAGCTGCGTAATTGGTATTTTGACATTCAATTTTAATTTCTGTATCTTTACTATTTTTAGCTTCTTCTTTTATTTTATCGAATAATTTTTGGCCTATACCTTGATGTTTATAATCTTCTATTACTCTTAAATCCCATAGTACTGCATGCTTTTTTCCACCGACTCTATCTAACATAAAAGATAGTACTGCTCCACCTACTTTAATATCATTATCATAAGCTACGAATATTTTCCAATCTTTAACATCAAAAAATTTAACCCAATCATCTGTTGTTTCTGTAAATTTTTTGTAAAAGGTCTTTACACTTTTTGGTTCTAAAACGAAACCACCTAAACCTCTATCTATTTTTTTTAATTCATAGATTTTATTTGTTTCATATTTTGACTCTATACTATCATATTCTTTGATATTATCTATACTTAGTTCTTCTATTTTTATCATATGTTTTTCCTTCTTTTACATTTTAACTTTTAAAAAGACTTTCTTACCTTTTTGAACAATTAGCTCGTTATTAATAAAATCTGTCTTTTTAATTATCAAATCTATATTATTTACTTTTACATTGTTAATAGATATTCCATTTTGCTCTATTAATCTTCTTGCTTCACTTTTTGATGAAACTATTTCTATTTCATTTAAAAAATCTACTACATTTTGATTTTTAAATTTATCTAAAGTAACTGATGGCATATTTTCAGAAACTCCACTACCATTAAATATATCGTCAGCTACTTTTTTTACTTTATTTGCTTCTTCTTCTCCATGTACTAATTTTGTTACTTCAAAAGCCATTATTTTTTTAGCTTTCACAATATCTTCTTTGCATAGTTTCTTAATATCATCAATATCTATTCTTGTAAAGAAAGATAAAAGTCTTTCAACATCTTCATCAAAAGAATTAACAAAAGCTTGATAAAAATCGTAACTATCTGTTTTTTCTCTTGAAACCCATAATGTACCACTAGAAGTTTTACCCATCTTTTCACCATCTTCTTTAACAAGTAATGGACAAGTAAGACCATACAATACTTCTGTTTCTTTATTTTCTTTATTATTTAATTTTCTTCCTAATTCAACTCCGGCTAAAATATTAGACCATTGATCAGAACCTCCTATTTGAAGTATACAGTTATTATTATCTTTTAGAAAAGTAAAGTCAAACGCTTGCATAAGCATATAACCCATTTCTAAAAATGTTAATCCACCATTTTTAAGTCTATTTTTATATACATCGGTTGCTAGCATTTTATTGACATTGAAGTGAATTCCAATGTCTCTCATAAAATCTAAATATTCTCTATTTTTAAACCAGTCTGAATTATCAACTATTAAAGTATCTTCTTTAACAAATTTTTTTACTAATTCTTTTACTTCTTTTTTATTATGATCTACTTGTTCTTTTGTAAGCATACTTCTCATGTCTGATTTACCAGTTGGATCACCTATTAGAGCTGTTGCTCCACCTATTAATATGATGGCATTATGTCCAAATTCTTGTAACCATCTTGCCATTGTAAGTGCGAAGAAATGACCTATGTGCAGACTATCTGCGGTTGGATCTATTCCTAAATAGAAATTAATTGGTTCTCCATTTAGTAATTTTTTAATTTCTTCTTCATGTGTTAATTGGTAAACATATCCTCTACTTTTTAATGTTTCAAAACAATTCATATTATTATCTCCCTTCATACTTGTTTTTTCACAATAATAATACTCACTACTCATAAAACCACCTCCTTTATACAAAAAAACACGAATTATCTTGTTCTAAAAGAACGAGATAACCCGTGGTACCATCTTTTTTATAGTTTTTTAAACCATCACTCTAAACTTATAACGGAGTTATCCGAATTAAATTCACAATGCGTAATTCGTTTTTAAATAAATATCATTTTACACCAAACAATGACTCTCTTTAAATTAAATTTAAAAACTACTTCAAATTGATCTCAATTCAATTAATAATTATATTATATACTACTAATTATGTTTGTGCAAGATTTAATATCTTATTCAATTTTATAAGAAATCATTTATAACATCTAAATTTGTTTTTCTAATTTTTTGTTCTTCAATAAGGGATAAAATTAATTCTTTACTTAAATAAGCGACTTCATCAAGTTCATCCTTTTCTAATATAAAATCAGACAGCTCATAATCTTTCTTTATAATATAAACATCTTTAAAAGCATTTTGATATTTATATGTTTTAAATAAAGATATTTCATCATTATCAACTATAATTCCAAGTTCTTCATTTAATTCTTCTTTGATGGCTTCTAAACTTGTTTGACCTGCTTTTACATGTCCACCAGATAATGCCCATAATCCACCTTTTCTAGCTGAAGTTTTTTGAAATAAATATTGTCCTTTTGAATTAATAATAATAGCCAATACAACAATAATATAATTATCTTCTGGAACTTCAGAAGGTTTTCCTTTTTCCCTGAAAATTCTTTCACCAGTCAATTTCTTTTTTGAATCATATAAATCTACATATTCTCCTTTTTTTGTCATTTTATTATCTCCTTCTAATATTTTATTTATATTTTATATTTTGTTAATATTTTATTAATCTCATCATTTTGATAAGAATTATCTGTCATATGCATTATTATATCATAATAATATTCGGTAATAAATTCTTCTTTTTTTCTTGTTAATACATTATAAACTTTTAAACTCATTTATTAAACCTCCCTTTTAATTTAATAAAGTTACTTAACCTTATATTTATTATAGTATATTTTTTAGATCTTGTAATCATTTAGTTCACTTATTTTAATTGCACTATTATTTCCGGTCTTCATATTTTTTATAGTTATTTGATTATTTTCTATTTCATCACTTCCTATAATTATTACATATCTTATTCCTTGCTTATTTGCATAATCTAAACTTTTTTTAAGTTTTCTATTATTCATTTCGATTTCAACACTATATCCTTTACTTCTTAAAATGTTTGCTATCTTTAAACTTTCTATTTCTGTATTCATTGGAATAATGTAAAATTCAGTGTTAGACTCATTATCAGAAATTTCATTTTTTAATATTTCATAGATTGTAGATAATCCAAAACTTATACCTACCGTTGGGTATTTTTCGTCATCACCAATAAAGTTTCCAATCATCTTATCGTATCTTCCACCGGCTGCTATACTTCCTGTTACTCTTTGTTTTTTATCATACACTTCAAATACATTGCCTGTATAATAATTTTGACCTCTAGCAAGTTTTATATCTGATTTACAAATATCATCTATTTCTAATTTTGATAGATAGTAGTTTAATTTATCAACTTCTTCTAAGCCTAAAACTATTTTATCGTTTGAAGTATTAATAAATGTCCCTTTAAGTTCGTTTAAACTTAAATTAAAATATTTATTTAAATTGTTAATTTGATTATTAGATAAACCTATTTCTTTTAGTGTTTCCTTAAATTCACTTAATGGTAATTTATCTTTTTTATCTAAAATGGTTGTTACGCTTGGAACTAAGTTTTCATCAATACCTGACTCTAGAATTAATCCAGTCATTAAATTTCTACTATTATATTTAATATAAATATCTATATTTAGTTCTTTAAAGTTTTTAACAAATAATGATAATAACTCTGCTTCGATGTATTGACCTTCAATTCCTACTACATCAGCATCACATTGAGTAAATTCCCTATCTCTTCCAACTTTTACTGGTCCATCTCTAAATACTTTGGCAATTTCGTATCTCTTAAATGGAAATGTAATATTATTTTTATTTAATGCGATAAATTTAGCAAAAGATACTGTTAAATCATATCTTAGACCTAAATCTCTATTACCTTGATCAGTTAGTCTATATATTTCTTTTACTATATCATTATTTTCATCATACTTATCATTAAGCATATTATAATAACATAGGATTGGAGTTTCTATTGAATTAAATCCATATTCTTTAAAATTTTTAATAATAATACTGTTTATATAATCTCTGATTTTTTGTTCTTTAGGGCCAAAATCATAACCACCTTTTACATTTTGTATTTTCATAAATAATCCTTCTTTCTTTGAACTAAAAAAGCTATTGCAGAGTAGTACTTGCAATAGCTTAAATAATTACTTAAATTAGCTACAAGTACTACAAATAGCACTTGTAACCTTATTCCGATTTTATCGGTGGTTCAAGTGCGATTTATTATGATAACAAATATTTGTACTTATTGATTTAAACATAATAATCATCCCTTTCAAATTATTTATACTATATCAGTTTCTTTTTATTTTGTCAAAACTTATTTTATCATACTAATTTTTTTTCATTAATACTTAATAGTGTTTCATCCTTAATTAAATCTTTAAAAAATTGTTTTCTTATTTTTTCTGGAACAATATTATAATTTTTTAAATCATTAATTTTAATTAATGTTTGTTCATATGAACCATGTGATTTATATTCATCACTATTCCATTCTGGACCATTAGCATCTTCAAAATTACCACTTATATATTTACATAATATGAATTTTTCAATTCTATCTTCTTGTTCAATCACATAGATTGTTTTAATAGGTTCAATTATTGCACCTATTTCTTCCATTGCTTCTCTTTTTAATCCTTCTAATTCTGTTTCTCCTGGTTCTATTCCACCACCTGGAAAAACGTAGTATTCATCATTATCTTTTATTCTATGAATAAAAAATATTTCATCATTCTTATATATAATTCCTCTAACACATCTTCTTTTTTTCATATAACGCTCCTATTCCTAAAATTTAATTATTTTATCTTCTATTTCAAATATAATAACTGTTTCGTATTATCTATTATTTCATTAATTTTTTGAACATTTATTAAAATACTATCTTTTAATTCTTGATTATTAAATCTAGTTAATAAACGTATATCATTTTCTAAGTAGTAAATAAGCATTCTTTTTTCTAAATTTTCAATATTATTTAATTCTTCATAATGTTTAAGAATATATTCTATTATATTTTTATAATCTTCTTTCTTTTGAAATGGGTCCATTTCTATATTTGCCCATTTCCAAGGTTTTTCTTTATGCATAAAAAGTAATTTAAATTCATAATCAATTGGTGCTTCTATAGAATCATTAAAATCAATTAAAAATAGACCTTTATCATTTTTTATTATATTATCAAAATGTAAATCATTATGTATTAATGAAAAAGTGTTATCTTTTAAATATAAGTCAATTTTATTAATTGCTGCCGTTATTTTTTCTTGTTCTAATTTATTAAAATAATCTTTAGTTTTGTTAAAATTATTTAGAATATTATTTTTGATTTTAAAACCCCAATCGTAAGGTTTTAATTTAACTTTATGGATTTCTTTTACTATTTTTACTAATTCTTTAATTATAACTTCTCTTTCATTTTCATCCATTTTATACCAGTAATAATATAAAGATTTTCCTTCAATTTTTTCTAATATTTCATAAACAAAAGGGACTATACTTTTACTATTATCATATTTATATAATTTTGGAATATATGGTACATTTTTATTACTAACATAAAAATTATTTTCAACTTCAAATTCATTTTCTTTTTTTATGTTTGAACATACTTTAATAATATACTTTTCATCTACACTAAATATATCATTATTAAACCCCGCGTTTATTTCTTTTATTTCGTGATTATTATTTTCAAATAAATCTTTATTTGAATTTACTATTTTATTTGCTATCTCTAATCTCTTTTGAACTAAATTTTCTATCACTTCAAATTCTTCAAATACTATTTTACTATTTTCATTAAAACTAGGATCAATTTTTTTAAATATTTTTATATGTTCTTTTCTATAATAAGCTAAAGTTTTATCTCCTTCACCTTCAATAAAAGCTAATTCATCCGTTACATTTCTAAATTCTAGGATACTTACTTTTGTAACTCTAGTAACGCAGGCTTTTTTTTCATTATCGAATCTTAATATACCTAAATCTCCAGGTTTAGGTAGTTCTGCTTTTTCTTTATAATCATTTAGTAATGATGTTGTTGCTTTTTTATTACCATTTAATACTAACTCTATTAATTTATCATTATCAGTACCAAATTGCCAAGTATTTATATTTTCTATATTCATAAGTATCACTCCTTACTATATTTTATCATATAAAAAAAAATAATGTTATTTAAGACATTATTTTTTTAATTTCTTCTTTTATTAATTTCCATATTTCTTTCATATTATCAAATGTTAGCTTATTTTCTACTTCATCTATATTTACCCATTCATAACCAGATAATTCACTTTCTTGAATTTTCACTTCTTCATTAATAGGTTGAGCTAAAAAGTAAACAACTTCTTTTTTCATATCACTTTTTTGTAAATATGATAATGGAAATCTTAAATCACTTAATATTTCAATATCTAAATTTGTTTCTTCTTTTACTTCTCTGATAGCTGTTTCTTTTTCTGATTCAAATTCTTCCATATGACCTTTTGGAAAACCATAAAATCCAGATTTTTGTTCTATTAGTAAAATATTATATTCTTTTATAATTACAGCACCACAAGATTTTTCATATTTCATATTATCATCTCCTATAAATAGTATATCATATTTAATTTAGTATTTAATTATTTTCTAAATACTTTATCATTAATGGGATTTTTTCATAATAATTAATTATTTCTTTTAAACTAGATTCTATTGATTTTTCACCTAATTCAATTTCAAAAGAATCTTTTGTATTAATTTTTAAAGCTCTTTTTAAACTAAACTCTAGCCACATACATTCTTCAATAATTGAACTTTTTATGGAAACAATCAGATCATCTTCCAGTTTAAATTTTGATAAATATTCTTTTGTAAATGTTTTATATTTTTCTTCTTTTATATCTTCAGTTAAAAACCAAGAACTATTAAAAAAATCTAAGCTTGGATTTGATATATTTGCTGTTTCCCAGTCTATAATATAATAATTATCATTATTCCATATAATACTTTTTCTATTTAAATCCTTATGAACATAAGATAATTGATTTGATAATTTTGTATAATTTTCATATACTTCATCATAAATAGTTATTAGTTTGTTGAAGTTATTTTTGAAAAATATTGAATAATTTTCTTCATTATTTTTTAATAAATCAAAATAATAATTAAAGTTTGCTTTTTCATATTTATTTACATTATTATTTTTTACTTGAATATTATGAAGATTAGCTAGTACATCGGCTATTATTTTAAGATGATTATTTTTTATTTCTTTTGATAATAAAACTTTACCTTCACACCATTCATATAGCAAAAAATATGTATCTTTATATTTATTTACATATTTATTATTTATTTTTAAAGCTACTACTGCATTAATAGAATTTAATTTAGCTATATTAGCGATATTTTCAGAATTTTCTAATTTTTCTATTAAATTACTATCTTGTTTTATTCTAGAATTATTTATAATTTTAATTGCATATTTATTTTTATTTGTATTTATTTTATATAAACTATTTGTTATACCGCCATTTATAACAATTGGTTCTTCTATTAAAGTTCCTAGATTAAATGTTTCTACAATTTCTTTTATGATTTTATTCATTATTTATTTTATTTGCTAATTCAAATGCTAGAAGAACTATTTTTTCTTTTTCATCTAAATTTTTAGAACATCCTAAACTTCTTTTATCCCATGAAGAAGAATCTAAATTATCGGCTGCATAAAAAAATGTAAATAAATCTTTTTTTCTGAACTTAGCAACTGCACTCATTGCTGAACATTCCATTTCAACAGAAATACAACCTTGTTCTTTTCTTTTTAATACTTTATCTCTTGTTTCTCTATATGGAGCATCTGTAGTCCAAGTTTTCCCTTCTACATAAGAATAATTATGTTCATTTAATAATTCTTTAAATAGGTCTTTATATTTATCATTTACTTCTATTTCATCACTTGCTTCCATATAATGATAGCTTGTTCCTTCATCTCTGACAGCAGATGTTGGTATAATAATAGCTAAATCTTCTATTTCTTTTTTTAATACACCACAAGTACCAAATATAATTAATTTTTCTAAGCCCATAGCTAATACTTCTTCATAACTAACTGTACAAGCTGAAGCTCCTACTCTTGACATAAAGAAAGCTATTTCTGTTCTTTTATATTCTATTTTGTATACTGGAAATTTACCATTACCATTATTTATTTGAGCTATTTCTTCAGGATTATATATTTCTACCATTCTATCTACTAGTTTTTTAGAAAAACAAGATACTCCTATTTTTGGAAAATTTTCTATTCTTTTTTCTACATCACTAGGATTAAATGTTGAATTTTCATTATTGTCAAAATCGCATAATATCATATTATCATCTCCTTTATTATTTAAATTTCTAATTTTGATTTTACTATTATCTAAAATCATATCTATTATTTCATCAAGAACTTCATCTCTATCTAGTGAAACATCATATTTATCTATTTTGTATTCATCAAATTTTTCATTAAAGTATTTATTACTATTAATAAAATAATCTACATTTCCTCTTAACTCTTCATCACTACAATAATATGTCCAGTCATCTTCAGTATCAAATTTTTTAACATTATTATATAATTCTTCACTAGTGATTTCATTATAAGTTAATCCGATTATTAAATATTTTTCTTTATCTATTTTAGGTATTACTTTTTCAAAATCGACTGATACTCCTTCAATAACATATTTATTTCCATTATAGAAATTTGGACCTTCTGATAATTCTTTAAGGTATCTAATTAAGAATGGAGCAAATTTAGTTGCTACTTTAATATCATTATAATCATGTCTAATTTCTAATTCTGGAAAACCTTCTTCAAAACTACATATAATATCATCTAAATTAATAATACTATATCCAAACTTATTATTTATCTTTCTTGACAAAGTTGTTTTTCCTGATCTTGCAGGACCTATTATTAATATGTTTTTTTCCATATATTCACCTCATTAATTAAATATTATTTATTATCAAAAGTAAAGTTATATGATATTACTTCTTCTTTTTTCAAAGACTAATTAATGTATTCTTACATTATCATATTTTTTTATTTCTATTGAAAAAGAGGATTCTTTACTTTTAGGGACTAAAATAAATATTTTGTTTTTTGTTCTGGTTAAAGCAACATAAAATAGTCTTCTTTCTTCTGGATAATCTATTTTTTCATCTATATCTGGTCTTATTAATTTAACAACCGGTAAGTCTTCTATTTTAGTTGGAAATCCGTATTTATCATCATTTAAATCAAGTAATATAGTATAGTCCCTTCCTAATCCTTTTGCTTTATGTACAGTTAAAAATTCTATGTCTATATTTTTATAGTTAACAGAGCTTATTTTATCACCAAATATTTTAAAGTAATTAGGATCATTTATTTTATAAACATCTTTTTTATATCTTCCTAATAGTAAAACAGAAGCCTTATCATTTAGTATACTTATTTTTTTTAGTATTTCATCAACATATATAGCTCTATTTGTATTTATTTTTGTTTTAGAAGAATCATTATAAAATATTATTTCTACAGGATTTAATGCATGTTTATTTGATAATAAATGTTTATTTATTTGATATTCATTTTCAAGAATAAATTTACCTGCTATATCGATTAATTCTTGGCTATTTCTATATGTATGCTCTATTAATACTTGTTCTGAATTATGTAATTCTTTTTTAAAATTTTTAAATAAATCAATTCTAGATCCAGCATATCCAAATATGGTTTGCCAATCATCACCTACTGCCATTACTTTTGCTTTAAATAAATGAGATAATCTTTTTACCAAATCTAATCTTTGGCTTGATATATCTTGATACTCATCAATTATTAAATACTTATAATCAACACCTAAATTTTTTTCTTTAATTTTAGGCATTAATTTATATGCTTTTAATATCATATCTTCAAAATCAATAGCATTTAATTCTTTAAGTTTTTCTTCATAATAACTATGGAACATTTTTAATGTTTCTAACTGATTTTTTAAATCTCCAGTATTATTTTTTGTTAATTTATCATAATCTTTTGAAGTATAACCTAGTTGTTTATACATTTTTATTGTTGGAGTTAATACTTTTTCAATAAAAATATTAAAATAAGAATCTGTTCCTGTTTGTAATAATCTATCAAAAATTTCTTCATTTGATCTAATATGAGGTACATATCCCTTACTTTTTAATTGTTCTTGTAAGTGTTTTATATAGTCTTTGTTGTCACTATATTTTGAGTAAGTAATTATAAATTTTTCTTTTAAATTATTTATTTTATTTTCTTTTATTTTTAAGGTTGCTAAATAACTATTTAGTTCTGCTGTTGTGTACATTCCATTATAACCATTTTGATCTATACCGAAGTGTTCAATATAGTTTTCTTTTTCTAGTTGTTTAATAAAAAAATCTGGGTGATAGCCTCTTCCGCTTTTATATTTATCATCTATTTTTTTCTCATATTCATAATTTATACCATTTTGATAAAGAAAGTTTGCAATTTTTGCTTCTTCTTTAGAAGCCATATATTCACCATTTATTGTTTTTTTATAGTTAAGTCTTCTTTCTATTTGATCTTCAATATATACTTTAATATTTTCATTTGACTTTTTATATTTATTAATAAATGTTTCTTTATGATATTCTTCAAAATCAGCATATTTTTCCCAATCGGTTCCAAATTTTAAATATTTTGAAAATCCATCATTTAGTGTTTTTAATTTTTCTTTGTCTTTAAAAACAATATTTTTAATATAATCTGAAAATATTAAATATTGTCCTTTATCACTTATTATAGAATCAATATTTTCTCCACTTTTATTTATTATTTCTAAACCTAGTTTATGAAATGTTGAAACTTTTACATTTTTATATCCAAATTTATTATTTATTATATCTGATAGTTCTTCACTTACTTTTCTTGTAAATGATAATACTACTATTTCTGATTCCTTATAATTACACTTATCTATAAGATATTTTACTTTACCTACCATTGTTGTTGTTTTACCACTACCAGCTCCAGCTATTACAAGTAAGTTATCAGAATTAAGTGTTATAGCTTCTCTTTGTTGTTCATCTAATATAATATTAGGATCTACATTTAAAAACATTTCATCGAAGTATTTATTTAAATCGTTCATAGAATCACCTATTATAATTATAGCATATATTATACAATAATAAAAAGAATAGCATCTTAGTGCTATTCTTTAATATTTTTATAAATATAATATGTATTCGTATTCATCAATCATTTTATCTGTTGGTTTATAAAGCTTATTTATTTTTTTGTAATATTTAAAACCTAATTTTTCACATACCTTTTTAGATTTTTCATTACCTTCATAAAAATGAATTATAATTTTCTTATATCCTATTAATTTTAAATAATCAACAACTTCTCTTAAAGCTTCTGTTATATATCCTTTATTCCAAAAATCAGGATGCATATTATATGATATTTCAATCGAAAACTCTTCTATTTCCCTGTCAGCAATAATATTACCAATTGGAAAATTATTTTCTTTTAAATAAATATACCAATCAAACATTTTTTCTTTTTGGCAATCTTCATAGTAAGATTCTGAGTTTTGACCAATAAAATCAATTGGTTTATCAA
>Ga0209467_1001116_pt1 | contig 25915 bp, 22 predicted proteins | sample Higcelwee11metaG_FD_187175 | JGI IMG/M metagenome (GOLD analysis project Ga0209467, IMG submission 187175) | Freshwater pond sediment microbial communities from the University of Edinburgh, under environmental carbon perturbations - High... | ecosystem: Environmental > Aquatic > Freshwater >... | reverse complement strand
GCTTTCTGCATCCGCAGCTGAGATAAACCCATTTTGTTTAATTTGCTCTAGAAGAAGCTCTTTTTTATTCATTTTAACAGTTCTCAATTTGTATACAAATATAAATTAATGTAATCAATATGAGAACCAAAAATTTCAAAATTTTTGAAATTCATTGCATCTATCTAGTGTAATGGATCAAGAAATACCTTCATGATTTGTATGATCTGTAAAAAATCATATAATTTATTGCATTCTGTTGAAGTGGTTAGATAATAAAAAAAGTATTGTAAAATCTAGGGTGAATCTAGGGTGAATTTCTTAAATACTTAGTAATTTAGCTAAATTAAGCCTGTATTTTCAGCTTCCCAAGCTGAATGTCGAGAGTTCGAACCTCTTTTCCCGCTCTTTAGAAAACCACCCAGAAACGGGTGGTTTTCTTGTTTTCAGGGCGTTTCTGTATCAATTCAGGCAAATTATTGATTTTTGCTCATATAATGACTAATACAAGCTACCCATCATCAACCCTTTTCGCGGCATAAAGGTCAAGACGACAACGGAAAACCAGACCACAATCGAACCCCTCACTATTGATAAGTGAACTGAAAGCGTTGTCCTGGATCAACGAAAACTATCCCAAATGCGTTAACGCATCCACAGAGATGCTTAGAATATTTATAAAACAAATAAGCGGAACCAGCGGAGGCAAAATACTGTCCAGAGCAAGGCATATTCGTCTTTCGCCCACGATCATGAAAATTTTTGAAAGAGGATTCAGCCTTGGCAAGTACAACGTGAGCCGCTTCATTGGAAACGTCTTCTGCCGTGAATATTTGAAGGCACCAGTGCAGTGGCACTTTCATCAGCTAAGGCACACTTTTGGCTTCCATCATTTGAGTGCAGGCGAACCTCTTGAAGTAGTAAGTGACATGAGCTTGAGGCCCTAAGGAAAGAAAATGAAGAACTAAAGAAGGCGCCTGGCGAAGCGTCCCTGGACATACGGATCTTAAAAAAGCTCGAAATGGACGAACTGCGAAATCAGAAGTTGAAGACTATTCCAGGGAGTTTCAGGTGAGCCAGAACCGGGTGATAAAGGCTCTGGGCATTCCCAGATCAAGCCTTTTCTATGTTCGCAAGGGATATCCAGAAAAATGGTTTACAAGCAGACGAGATCTGCCTCAGGAAATTTCAACGATCATACGCGAGATCTCAGGAAACAAGGGAACTTACGGCGTTCCCAGGGTTCGTGTCATTCTGAAGAAGGATATGGTATTGCACTGAATAAATATAGGGTGCATCATATAATGAAGGAGGGAAATCTTCTGGTTCATCGATTCAACACACGCTGGGCAAGCGATCTCATCATAATCAAATGCTGGAACGGACAGAAACTCTGTTTCACCTACGTTCTGGACTGCTGTGACTGATGGGATGTGCGAAGCTCTGAACGGGACATTCAAGCGGGATTACGTGTATGAGAACTGCCTAGATACACCTGAATCAGTTTATGCGCAGATTGCCGGATGGGTGAAAACTTACAATTCTTATGCGCCCCATTCGGCACTGGGAATGAAAACGCCAGAGGATTTTTTTTATATTAAAAACCGTTGCTTAACTGGTCTAGCTTTTAAGTGGAAAGAGGAGGCAGAGCGACGAAACTAGGTTTAGATCTCGTTTCTTCTTCAATATGGAGCCGGATGTAAATTATTTTTGAAGAAGTTTGTTTCTGTTTATTCATTTAAAATATTTTAGTACGAAATTTATGAACCTCGCAACAAAAAAACTTCTCGTTTTAGGCGCCAATCCAGAGACTACCAGTCTGGTATTGCAGGCCAATCAAATGGGGATACGCACTATTGTAACTGATTATTATCCCTCGTCACAGGCAAAAAAATACGCTTGGAAAAAGTATGATATTGACGCTTCAGATGTAGAACAAGTGGTTGCGTTGGCGAAAAATGAAAAAATTGATGGCGTTGTGTTGGGTGTTGCCGAAGCGCTCATGCCTGCGTATCTTGAAATTTGCAAACAACTTCATTTCCCCTGCTATGGAACCGCGAAACAGTTTGAAGTATTGGGAAACAAAGATCAGTTCAAAGATTTATGTCGTCAATATGGCGTTCCTGTAGTGGAACAGTATGATTACTCTCCTGAGAACTCCGCTTCCGATTTTTCGAGAATAGAATTTCCTGTTGTTGTCAAGCCCATAGACAGTTGCAGTTCTAAGGGCATTTCCGTTTGCAAGAACAAAATAGAACTTGAGGCCGGTATTGCAAAAGCGTTGGATTTTTCTAGAAGCAAAAAACTCTTGATCGAAAAGTATATGACAGGAGATGAAGTTGTCATCTATTATACATTCCAGAATGGGGAAGTTATTTTCAATTCCATGTGCGATCGCTATACGGACAAAGATCAAGCGGGTGTTGCACAATTACCCACATCGTACATCTACCCCTCCCGGTATATCCATGACTATGAAAAGACCGTTAATGACAAAGTAATTCAGATGTTTAAGTCTTTCGGATTAAAGAATGGGACGATTTTTATTCAATCCTTTATTGAAAAGGGGCAGGTGCGTTTTTATGAACCGGGATATCGATTAAACGGCGCTCAGGAACATTTGATCGTTTCTCGTGAGAGTGGCATCAATGCGCTTGAATTGATGATCCATTTTGCCCTCACCGGGAAAATGAGCGACAGGGATTTACGGACTGTGGCCAATCCTCATTTCCATCACATTTGCTGTAAGTTATCACCATTGGTGAAAATCGGGTACATCGCAAAACTGGAAGGCTTGGAAAAAATTGCAAAACTTCCTGGCATCGTTTCCGTCAATCCCAGCTACGAAGCGGGTGAGGAGGTTACTGGCTACGGCACTTTAAAACAAATTATCTCCCGATTCTATATTATTTCAGAGAACAAACAAGATTTGGCCAAAACCATCCATGAGATTTATTCATTGCTATGTGTTAGAGATGAAAATGATCAGGATATGCTGTTAAAACCCTTTGATACAGATATCGTAATTAAAAATTATTGACCAAGGAAAAAAAGATGAATTGGAGCTCAGGGAAGCGCTTGAATTATTGGATGCATGATTTTTTGTTTAACCACAGTTCAGTACGGAAGAATTTGAAAGATATTCGCACCAGACTTTGCGATAACTCGCTTTATTATAAGAATATTATGGCACAGGATACTCAAGAATTGCAAACCATACTTTCATACGCAGTTCAGAACACAGAATATTATTCCGCTTTAGGTGAAAACGCCAAGCTATCCGATTTCCCTGTAATGAATAAATCCAGTTTGAACGCTCACTACGACCAAATACAGGTGGTGAATTATAAAACAAAAAAGACGCATAAAATGCATACGAGCGGTTCCACAGGAATTCCTTTTACGGTGATTCAGAATCTGGAAAAGCGAGATCGCCATATTGCGGATTTGAAATTTTTCGGAGAACAGTGTGGCTATAAGGATCATGATCCCATGTGTTATTTGCGGGCCAAACCGACCGCGACACTGAAAGAGCAGGAAGAACAGAATATTTGGCAGCTTGATATCTGCAATTTGACGGAGGATAATCTTGCCAAGTATTACAAAGTAATGGTTGATAAAAAATGCACGGCTCTGATAGCATATCCTTCAACTCTTGAAACGGCCGTTTCTTTCTGGATGAAATGTTTTCAGAATGAATCTTTTGTACGAACGATTATTTCGACCTCTGAAACATTGACGGATGAAACACGCCATAAACTACAACAGTTTTTTGGACCGAAGTGTAAAATTGTCGCCCGCTATTCTAATACGGAAAACGGAATTTTGGGGCAGGAATACACCGAAAAAAATTCCTACAAATTGAACTGGGCCAGTTATTATTTTGAAATACTTAAGCTCGATAGTGATGAGTCGGCACCCGCCGGAGAAGTAGGAAGAATTATTGTGACCGATCTATTCAATAAAGCTTTCCCCATGATTCGCTATGATACTGGTGATGTGGCAAAAATGATCCATCCAAAAGAGGGTTTCCCCTATCTTTCGGAATTATTGGGTCGTCGGATGGATTTAATTTACGATACCTGTCGTGGTATTGTTTCTCCCTTTTTGCTGTGTCGTACCATGCGACTTTCCAATGGCATTGAACAATGGCAGTTTATCCAAAATAGCCCCACTGAATATGTTTTGAAAATCGCCGTGACGAATGGCAAAGAGCCATCCTGTGATAAGGAAATCTGCTCTTTTAAGCAAACTTTGGGTGCGGATGCACAAATCAAAGTAGAATATGTGAATGAAATTCCAGTGATGAATTCATTAAAGCGCAAGCTGATAGTTTCAAACCTTAAATTGAATAAGACATAGGAGCGCCACATGATACAATCCGTATCCATTATAGGTGCAGGTTCCATTGGCGGTATGTACAGTACTTTTTTCTATGATGCCTGTAAGGATAATTTTTCCATCTTAGCGACGGGTCATAGAGCCGAACGTTTTCGCCAAACAGGGCTGATTGTAAATAACAGACAGATTTTTCCCAAGGTCATTGATCATCGGAAAGATGCCCCGGATTTGTTAATTGTCTGCGTAAAAAATTATGACTTACAACAAGTTATTGCGGATGTTCAAAGTATTATCACCAATAAAACCATTATTCTTCCGACTCTCAATGGGATTACGGCAACGAAACGCCTTCAGGAGGCGTTTCCCGAAAATACGGTTCTTTATGGAATTGTCATGCGTACGGATGCCGAGCGAAAAAATGGAAGAATAAAATTCAATGTAACGGGAGAATTACAGTTCGGAGACCGAAACAATAACGAAAATCTGTCAGAACCCGTCAAAGCCGTAAAAGAGTGCCTGGACAAAGCGGGCATCCCGAATAAAATATACCCCGATATGCTGCACATGCTGTGGCGGAAATGGATGGTCAATATAGGCGCCAATCAAATTTCAATGCTCGCAGAAGCTCAATTCAAATATTTTGGTTTGATTCCTGAAATTCAGGATGCCGTGCGCGCTTCCATTACTGAGATTTATAAAATTTCAGAAAAGGCGAAAACAGGCCTGAATAAAGACGATGTTGAAAGCATTATCATGATGCTTATTAATTATCCTCCAGAAAAAAAATCTTCAATGTTGCAGGATTTCGAGGCGCATCGTCGTACGGAAATCGATTACTTTGCAGGCACCGTCGTTGAGCTGGGTAAAAAATACGATGTCCCTACCCCTGTCAATCATATTCTGTATAAGCTTATCAAGGCTCGGGAAAAAATATCTTTAGGTATGTGATTTTTGATATATTTTGCTGGCATTTTGATCGCAATAGGATTATATTAAAAAATCATTGAAGAAAGGAAAATGGTCCTTTAAACGGGGCTCTTTTTATTATTATTAATAGTATCATCAAAAGGAGGTGGAAAATGATTGAAATTACAACTTACAAGAATGGAATAATTACTCCTCAAGAACTTGAGGATAGTTATATCCCGAATGGGTTTGATTGTGGAACAGGTGATGAACTTGCGGTACAGCCATTTGCTTGTACTATTGGATGTGAAAATAGAACCGGATGGATTTTAGAACCCACAGTCATGGATCCTGGAAAAAAATACCCCGTTTTGTATTTGTTGCATGGTTTAGGGGGACAGGCTTATAGTGAGTGGGTGCAAAATGGAAACATCGTGCAAATAGTAGGGAATCTACTTTTAAACAAACAAATTCAACCCATGATCTATGTTATGCCAGATATTATTCGAAACATGAATGAAGATGAAGGAACTCGAATGGGTGATTTTCGTTCATTCATAAATATCATGCAACCCCCGAACGGCTCCATGGGTTTAATGGATTACATTAAAAAAACATATCCGGTTTCACAGGAAAAATCGAATTCCTCAATAGCGGGGCTTTCAATAGGGGCATTGGCATCGCTTTATATTGGCTGTGAACTTCAGGATGATTTTTATTCTGTGGGCTCTTTTTCTCCGTCCGCAGGGCTTTTACCCAGTAACGGGAGAAAGGGATGGTTGCTGAATGATTCCTGTTTTACTTTTGGTACAGGACAGGATCATTTTATTTTTATTGGCAGGGGTGATCAAGATACTACAGTAAACAAATATCCTGATTCTTATAGAGATGCTTTGGACAAGAATAAAAACGATAACACTTTTTATACCCTTCCGGGCGGACACAATTGGGATGTGTTTAAAAGACTTTTTTATCTCTTTTTACGAAATAATATTTTTGACAATCAGACCAATTTATAGTTGTCAAGCATATTATTGATTGTTTCAGGGGAATTAAACATCATTACATCTATAATGGATAACCCTGATTCAAAGGCGGGCCTTTGTTGATTATATTCTTGTAGTTCTATTTGCTGAAAATCAATTTGAATGCCCGCTTTATCATATTTTGTAGTATCGAAAAAGCGAACGCCACCGGGTAAATTATGATATTCGGTGACGTTCCCCAAAGCTTTGCAAATATTTAATGCCCATTCATCGGCTTCATGAACAGGCTCTATTTCTATTTTCATTTGTGAAAAAATTTCAAAGGGGGTTTTGAATCCGATATAATTACTTATTTCTCTTAACGTGTAAACATTAAGATCCACTATAGTTATATAGTCAAGATTCAAAATCGTTGTCATTAAATTTCTGACTTTTAAAAAATAAGGCGCGTTCTTTTTGTACGTGTCTATTTGGGATAAAATCTTTTTTTTCCAAGGGACACTGTTATCAATAAGGATGTCTTTTATTGGTGTAGTTTGAGAGTGTGTTTGAAGGGGTACTCGTATATATTGCCACCCTTCTACGGGTTTGAGTATTCTATTCCTTTCAATCCATCCATGTCTGATATATTGAACCGTATCAAATATGATAAATTTTTCAGCATGTTTCATTAAACTAAAATAACCAATGTAAGGGAGAAAGTAAGGTTGCATTATTGCAAGTTTCATATGCTTCTGTCATTCAAGTAAATTTTATATCCATAAGTGTATAAATATTAAACCACTCAAGCAAATTTTATTATATATTTTTCACGTTTATTCTATAGCACTTACTCACAATAAAGTGGGGGAATTCAGGGGTTCCTGTTTCCAGCAAGGGAAAGATAGTTTTTAAAAGGTGATATGAAATTAGCGATTATGCAACCCTATTTCTTTCCCTATATCGGTTTTTTCCAACTGATGGATGCCGCTGATAAAATCATATTGTATGATTATGTTCATTTCATCAAAAACGGTTGGATAAAGCGGAACCGCATCTTGGAAAAAAATAAAGGGGATATATGGATTCAAGTTCCCGTATCTGATGCCAGTAGCAACAGAAAAATTTATGAAGTGGAAATAGATGCAAAATCCTGTTGGCAAAAAAAAATAGTCAACCTTTTAGAATACAATTATAAAAATGTTCCCTATTACCATGAAATCATGCCGTATCTGTGGCCTATATTCAATAAACAGTACACTCATCTTTCAGAATTGAATTTTGAATCAATTCGGGTCATTAAAGATCTGCTTGAAATTCAAGTTGTTATTGAATATGGGAGTCAGCGATTTTTGGATATTGAGGCACAGTTATTGCAACATGACTCTGTGTTGGACGCAAAATCCCAAAGAATATGTAAAATATGTGAAAGGGAACAGGCTGATACCTATATCAATCCTATAGGTGGAATGGAATTATATGACAAAGAACAATTTGCCAGTCGGGACATTACTCTTTTATTTCTGCAAACTAAGGATTATTCCTATAAGCAGGCTACAGATACATTCATACCGCACTTGTCCATTATCGATGTTCTCTGTAATTGTGGCATCGAAAAAACAAAAATACTTTTGAAAAATTACCAATTGATATAATAAACTCAATTTACAGCACTCGCCAAGGAGGTTTGATATTATGGAAAGTTTCAATTTGTTAGAAGAAAGAAAAGTCTGCTATGAGTTACCGGATTTCAAGTTCTTTCCGGTCAATGCGGACGTGTTGTATGCGTTGGGGCTTGATTATCCAATCACGGAGAAAGTCAACCAAGAACTCATCGCTGGATCAGAATGGTACAAAGCGCTTTTTGATAACAAGAGACTTACTCCCAATAAACAATACGAAGAAGTCACTACTGATGTGAATCAGGAATTGGAGATTCATAATTATACAGGAATTTGTCCTACCAACGTTTTGGAAGTTTCTCCCTCTGTAGGCTCTTGTGCCGTTGGATGTCAGTATTGCCTAGTAACGGATGGAAAACATGTGAAGGGAATTCAGGTCTATACCAACTATCCTCAAAGGTTGGCGAACTCTCTTGAACGGAACAAGGATAAAACTTTATATTATTATTTCTCCCCTAAAACCGAAGCTTTTTCTGAACCTCATTTGTTTAACGGGCTTGCACACGATATTCTCAGGACTTTTATTGCTCATTATGAAAAACATCCAGAGAGTCGTGTAAGAATATTTGTGGCAACTAAAGGCGGCCCCAAACAGCTCAGCATCAGACACAAAGGCGAAAGTATTTTTGACCTTATGGCAAAAATTGCAAGCAAAATACAGGTTAACGGAAGCATTGGTATTATGCCTCCTTATTTGCGGAATATTTTGGAACCCAACGCTGCAAGCATTGCTGAACGACTGGAAACTCTTCAGATTTGTCGTGAACTCGGAATATGGTCAGAATCCGTTCTTTGTCAGCCGCTTTTCTTACCCTATCTGACAAAAGAGAATATAGAGAATTATATTCAGCAGCTTGCAGGAGCAGGCGTGAAAAATATCAAACCCGAATTTTTCACCGCCGAAATTAAAAATATCGTATTGGTCTCTCAGTACATCCATCATTACGATCCCGACAAAGTGGTCGAATTCTTTCGTCCCTATCTGCATGAAAGTAATCTATCGCATATTAAGCAAAGGGCTCGTCTTGCTCCGGATAGAGAGACTTGTGTTGAAAAGCTTTCTATGATCCGTGAAATAGCGTTCCAACATGGTGTGACTCTCAGCGTTTGCAATTGGGTTAAAAAAGAATTGAGCTCTGTGGCGGAGTGGGTAAAAACTGTAGACAAGGAATCTGCTTCGAACGGTTATCGGTGTTTGGGGTACCAGACAAAATTATTTTCAGCGGAATCTCAGGGAAATTCCTTGCCCATGACAAAATAATGACATGGAAATAGAGGCGTTAAAGAGTCTTGATGAGAACATCAAAGCGGTAGTGTGCTGTATAAAAATGAGGTGGCTGATCTATAATTTCACAGAATAATTTTTTTTCGGTACAGACCTGCTTTATGAAATTTTTATTCCACCAAGTGCCCAGTAATAATGCCCCTTCTTGCTTTTGTTTATAATAATCCCTTTTTAATTCAGGGGTATTATAAAAAGACCAGATTCGATCGGCATCCAGAATGCTTGCAAAAAACCAGATGGCCTTTTTTTGAGATATGCTCATTAATTTGTCCAGCAACAGAGAAAGCTGTTCCTGTTGAAAATGTTGCAGCGCTTCATACATATATATTTTTGTAAAGGATTCTTGTTCAACAATGTCTGGAGTGATGTCCATTACGGACATAGTTCGATACGACAAATTGCTTCGGGTATGATGCTCTTTTGCAATTTCAATAAGAGGTACCGAATAGTCTACTGCCACCATTTTTTTGCAATCAGCGGCAATTATTTTTGATATCAACCCATTGCCACAACATAAATCCAGTAAGATATCTTCAGGAACCAGTTGTAGTTTTGTTTTTATGTTTTCAATAATTTCGCCAAGAATTTGGGCGGTTATCGGTTTTCCCTGATAGGTTTTTCCTACCTGACGAAAAAAATCCGTTTTATCAAATTTTTGGGGAAAGTTTTCCCAGAAGTCTGTCCATTCCATAATTTTATACCAGAATATAGGTGTCTGAATCTTTAATGTCATTAGTGACGATGGGAACTATTTTTCTGTCATCCACTTTATTGGTTACCTGGAATGAAGACGCTCGAAACACGCCTGGACCAAAATAGTTGTCATTGTAAAACAGCAGTAGACCTGCTCCATAATCTTCATAATCCTTGCCTTTCAGAGTTCCTTTATATTTTCTTTGGTTGATGTAGGGTTGAAGAATCATCTGTTCTTTCATTCCATTTAAGAACAAGTTTTCCCATTCATTCTCTGGAGTACAGCATCCAGCAAAAACATTAATGCTTCGACCCATGGCGAATGGTTTAACAATCCAATTTTCCCTGTTCTTTCTGGCGTCGGCCCATAAATCAGCTCTTTCATCGGGCCTGAAAGTGGGGACGATGTATTGGCATATCTCTTTAATCTCATCTTTTGAAAAAACGGCATTTAAAAAAGCTTCATCATGGAATACAGAAAAAAATCGTTTATCATGAATTAGAAATATGGTGCGTGGATCATTGAATAATTTGGCGTTCACCATTTTCATTATAACATCTTTCGGCAAATGAAACCAATTTTCCTGGTTGAGTTCGCTAATGAGTATTGCTCTGTCAAACAGGTGTGTATTTTCAGGGATTGCACTGGCGGGAATCACGTGAACTTTAAATCCGGCTTCCTTAAAAATAGGAACCGCATATTTGGATTCATTATTATCGAAATCCCCTTTCAATAAGCAAATATGATCAAAATCCCCCCACAATTCGATGAAATAATCAAAGAGTCGGGAATAGGCGTCAGTTTTTCTTATATGGGGTTTATCTGACAAATATTGATCGGCAATGAGATTATAAAATCCAGAGAAGAACAATCCATTTAATGCGAATCGACAGGTTATTTCTATTAATTTAATTTGATTTTCCACATCAATCACGAAATCAGTACGGTAAGTACCAGGAAGATAAGGCTTTTCCTTACATAAGGAAATGATCGCTTCCGCTTCCTTGGAGATAGGCATAAGGTGCTTGTATTTTTCATAATTTTCAGAAAAATGACAAATGGCCTTGAATAATAATTTCTGGATTCTCTGAAATTTCTGGTTTGTTTCAGGGGTAATTATAATCGGTTTGTCATACGTCCATTGTGATAAATAATCCAACGCGTAATCCTTCGCAATTTTCATGAACCCCTGTTTTAATTTTAAACCATTATTTTCCATGTGCTTCTCCTCGCTGTTTTATAAGTGCATTAGTGGTGCCGTGAAATCGTTATTCCAAATTTAAAATGCTTTTTATCATCACGCATCATTTTTTTCTCACACAATCCAAAACCCTTTCCACGTCTTCGTTTGTCAATGCTTGGTGCATTGGAAGACAAATTACGGACTCTGCCATTCCCATCGCAATAGGCAAATTTTCCGGCTTTGCAGAGGGTAACTCCCTGTACATAGTGAATGAACTGATCAGTGGATAGAAATACCGTCTACCGAACACATTTTCTAATTTCATTTTTTCATACAAGTTATCTCGGCTCATGCCATATTCTTTTTCGTTTACGAAGATTGGAAAATAGGAATAATTGTAGGTGACTTCAGCTTGTTCATCAAAGAATGAAATACCTGGGATATTTTTCAAATTTTCCCGATACATTGAGGTTACTTTTTTTCGGACATCAATCGCCGCGTCAATATGTTTAAGATTGCAAAGACCATAGGCTGAACGGATTTCATCCATTTTAGAATTAATGCCTGGGGCAACAACAGTTGTTTCTCCTGCAAATCCAAAATTTTTAAGATAGTCCACACGTTTTTTTGTGTTGGGATCGTGACAGATGAGTGCCCCTCCTTCCACAGTGTTATAAATTTTCGTAGCATGAAAACTGAGGGTGCTCATGTTTCCCGCGTTTAGCACGGGTTTCCCATTCGCTTTCACGTTAAAGGCATGAGCCGCATCGTAAATCACAGCTAATCCGTAACGGTCTGCAATTTCCTGAATTTTATCCATCTCGCATGGATTGCCGTAAACGTGTACGGGCATAATCGCCGTTGTCTTGGGTGTGATGGCAGGTTCAATTTTCTGGGGATCCAGATTTCCAGTCTTTGGATCGACGTCTACAAATACAGGGGTCAGGCCATTCCACCAAATAGCATGGGTCGTTGCGACAAAACTATATGGAGTTGTGATCACTTCACCTGTGATGCGCATAGCCTGTAAGGCCGTGATCAGTGGCAGGGTTCCGTTTGTAAACAGACTCAAATACTCAACGCCTAGATATTCGCAGAGAGCCTTTTCCAATTCCTGATGGTAGTGCCCGTTGTTTGTGATCCATTTGCGCTCCCAGATATCTTGAAGGTAAGAGGTAAATTCTTCAAAATTGGGGAGTAAAGGCGAAGTGACATTGATCAATTTATTTTCCATTTTTTTTGAATTCCCTGAACGTATTTACTATGTAATCAAAGCTGTCGAAGTGCAATAATTTGGCTGCACCCCCGTAAATACTACAACCGATGACAATCTGTAAAATCAAAAGTAAAAAGTCGTTGATTCGTATCCAAGAAAGCCCCCAAATAACACTTCCCACAACAATAGAGACTACAAAATAGGGTAATATATCTTTTATTTGTTCCAAGTAACCATAATTAAGCAATTTTTTATTGGGGTGCGCATTGATAAATCCGCTAATCACTGCTGCAAAAGCGCTTCCAAGAGCAATGGCGATGGGAGTTCTAAATAAAAGAATAGTCGCGATTAAAACAGAAAATCCCAAACATCTCTTTATGATTTCCAGCTTCAGAAAAATATCGCTATGTCCTAATGCATTAATGGCGGAAAGATTGGATGTATGTATAGGCCAAAAAGCGTAGATAAAACAATAGATTTGTAAAAAAGGTACACAAGGGAGCCATTTTTCTCCTAAAACAATTTTTACTAAAGGATTTGCAACCGCAGCTAAAATTGCCATCATCGGTAGAATCAAAAAGGAACTGGTTACTACTGCCCGGCGCATCATCTTCTTTACTTGTGCGCGGTCATCTTGTATTGAAGCAAAGGAAGGTAACATCACGGATTGGATGGATGTATTGATATTACTGACAATCAAATTAGGAAACTGAGATCCTCTTTTATAAAAACCTAATATAGCAGGAGAAAACATTTTACCAATGATTAATCCTTGAATATTGTTGTACCCAACATCCAGAAGCGCAGACATAAAAAGATTTCCGCCAAAAGAAAATAAATCCTTGATTCTTCCCAGGGAAAAAAGCAACTGAGGCCGCCATTTCACAGTGAACCACATCACCGCACTTATTAGAAAAGCATTACTTAATTGCTGTACGACTAAAGCCCATACGCCGAATCCGGAAAAAGCTAATGTCACACCTAAAATACCCGAAGGAATTGCCGCCGCAATGCTTCTAAAAAATAATTTTTTAAACAACATGTTCCGGACAATATAAGCTTCCTGTATGGAATTAAATGCTTGTAAAAATAGAGTGCATCCCAGAACTCTAATCACCGGAATCAGATTTACATGATCATAAAAAGCGGCAATCCATGGAGCCGCAAAAAACAGCAGGGAATACATCAACGCGGCGACAGCCAGACTTAAGTAAAATATAGAGGAAAAATCAAGATTGTCGGCATTCTTTTTTTGGATAAGGGCACTATTAAAACCGCTTTGAACAAAAACATTTGCAATGGCAATAAATACCATTACCAAGGCAATCAGTCCGAAATCACTTGGAGAAAGAATACGGGCAAGTACAATGGATATGATAAATTGAATCGCCTGTGTTCCACCGCGTTCTAAGAATTTCCAAAAAAGGGAAATGATAATAGTTTGTTTTATTGTCATCTTAACAGCTACGCCCTACATAACGCCATTTGCGAATATGAAAAAAATGAACCAGAAAAACTTCGACATGCAAAATGACTGTGCGACGAATGCTCCAGCACATAAAATAGAGTAACATTCCTTTGTCCATTTTTCGAAGAATCTTTTTATCGCCCATACGATACAAACTTTTTAGATATTGGTAATAACAATGCTTATAGAGCGCTGGTGCTTTATTTTTCTTGAAAAATTCTGATAAAAAAAGCCACTTATCGATATTCATTAGCTGCCATTCTTTTGTCAGATACGGTTTTCTTGCGCTATAAGACCCACCCCCATCTATCACCAAACGGTATGCAGACATTTGGTTAGGAAGACAATAGATATTACCCATAAACATAAATACAAATGCTAATATACGATCCCCTGGAGTCATCTCCTTATTAGTCAAAAAAGAGAAATCAATATTACTCTTATATATATTCACCATCATCAGACTCGCTAATTGACTTGGCAAAAATCCTAAGTCATAATGAAAGAGAGAGTACCTGAATGAGGGTGCAGAGGGGTAACGCAACGATTCGTTTTTTTTTCCATTTTTATCCACAACAATAACACGATGATATACAGCACTCGCATCGGGATGTGTTTCAAAAAAATCTATTTGGGTTTGTAATTTATTTTTGTCCAACCAGAAATCATCCCCTTCACAAAAAGCAATATATTCGCCTTGAGAAAGCAAGAAACAATCATGCAAATTTTTTTTTGCCCCGCAATTGATTTCCCTATAAAGCATTTGAATTCTACAAGGATATTTGTTTTCATATTCCTGTAGGATCATTTTCGTGTTATCTGGAGAAGCGTCTTCTGCAACAATAATTTCAAAATCAAAATCGGTTTGCTGCATTAAAATGCTATCTAGGCATTGCCGAATATATTTTTCATGCCCATAAGTAAGAACAATAACACTGACTTTCATTTGATCCTCAAAAAAGATTTGAAAGCTAAAATAATTTTCATCCAACTGATGTTAAGAAAAAGAAAGAAAACGGGTGCCCACAAAAAGGATTTTATATTTAACCAGTGAATAAAACTAAACAATCCTTCAAAGCACATAATCGCAAGGGTTTGAAGTAAAATCAGTTTACCCAAACTGATTTTATCATGAGTCATTTTAAAAAATCGAGTCCATATATTCCAAACCGCAAAAAGAACTGCAATGATAATGATCGCTAAATGCCCCCAAGCAATAATAAGATCCCCAACAAAAGTATAGAAATAAGGCCCGAGTGTTTGTACTGTTTTATAAAAAAAGGCATCCTTCGATAAACCGGATAAAATCTGGGATCCGTTATTTTGTCCGTCTACATGAAAAAATAGCCATGAGGAAAAATTTAAAACGGGCTCTCCAAAATAGCGAAGAATTTCATAAACTAAAATATTAAAATTACTACCAAAACGTAAAATGGAGATTAAGAGAATAGGCACACTCAATAATAAAAAAGTTACTATTCCTATTTTTATTAATATTTGTTTGGTCTTTTTATTGAATAAATTCTTGAACAATTGGTAAGTAATAAATATGGTAATGCATGAACAAATTATCAATTGACGATTACAATTAGCGATGCCAAATAAAATGGGTAAAATCGCACTGAAAAAAAATATAACGCAGGCAATGTATACTTTCTCTTTAACCAGACCCATATAAAAGGCAATACAAAGCATCGAGTCTTTAAACATCCACCAGAGATTGTAGCATTTTGATATTATAGGATTCAAAAAAATGATCGCATTATTATCACTTTGAAATTCTTCTTTTTTAAAAAAGTTGCTGTCCATTTTCCATACTTCATTTACATTCAATAACATAGGAACGATTACATACAAAACAACAATAGAAGCGACAATAAATATTCCCGATAAAATATACAATCCAATCGATTTAATTTCTGTGTCTTGGAGGGAAGGGGAAATGCAGATTTTTTTTATATTATTAAGCTTGGTAAAAAATAAAGGCGTTGAAAATAATAGAACGCACGCCCATAAATAGAGTGGGGGCAAAAATGAATCAATATCATATTTGTATAAGGAAGAATGCCAATAATTAACTTGGTTGACAACCCAAATAGAAACCGCTCCACTCATGCCATAGAGAAGAATCAGATATCCGCCAAGAGTAGATCCTAAAGTTCTGTTTTTAAGTATATAACCGATTAAGGTTAAAACCCATAGGCCTACATATAAAGATAAATACGATGAAGAATTCATTGGGGTTGGCTCAAGAGGCCTTTCAAAATTTTTAGTGACTTTATTCCTTCACGGTAACCAAAAAGCTCGGTTCTCCTTGATTTCTTTGTGTAAGATTTTGTGGCCACCTTTGTTGAATGAAAAATTTTAAGAGAAGGATTGTAAACAGTCAACAATCCTTTTTGACGAATAGATGTCAGAAGAATATCTTCTTCTAAATACATAAAAGTCCTAGGGTCAAAACCGGCGAAATTCTCAAAAAATATTGGAGAAAATACAAAACAGCATCCATGCAATTTCACATTTTCTTGTCGATTATTTGATTTTTCGTCTCGTAATGCTATCGTTTTATTTTTGTAACCTATTTTTCTTTTAATTGAATCTTTTATAGATAAATAGAGATTATTTATTCCTAAACAGGTTCGAAATATTCCCCATTGATGATGCCGAATCCAGAAATTGACTTGTTTTACAGTGTTAATTTCATGAGCCACGGGATTTTGATTCTCACCATCAGGGGTTTCGATCAGGGGCCCCAATACCGCGAAATGGCTGTTCTCCCATTCTTTAAAAATAATTGAGCTGAAATCATCTTGAATTAAATAAGTATCGTTGTTTAATACTACAAGAAAGTCAGGTTTAAGAACTTTTCTTGCATATTCAATGCCGACATTATTTCCTTTGGCAAATCCGAGATTTTTCTCATTCAGAATAACAGTGACTTGGGGATCTGTTTGATATTTGTTGCACAAATCTTTGCCAGTGTCATTGGGAGATTTGTTGTCGACGACAACGATAGAATAGTGGGTTGTATCTATTCTTTTTTTTATGGAATCAATGCACTTATAGGTTTCGTTCAATACATTATAGTGCAAAATCACAAATGAAATCGAATAATCTAGCATGTTATAGTCTCCGAATGATCTTGCCCAATACTAATAGGGGAGTTGCCCATTTCAATTTAATGAAAAATAAGAAGGGAACATAATAGGGAAGATAACGAATTAATGAAAAAGAAATGTGAAATGTCTGTAATTCTTCTTTTTCCAACATTTCATTTAATCTTTTTTTATTTTCCTTGAATGAATAGGGATTTTGTGAATGGACTAAAAACTTAGTTAAAATTTTTTTTATTCCACTCCAGCATAAAACGGCCTTGCATTCATTGATGTCCGGCAATGGATTCAGTCGAGGATTAGTATTGATCAATCGTAGTTTCAGAAAAAAATGCTCCCACTCAAATCGATATCTATTGATAGTGGAATTTTCGTATACTCGATAATGATAGAGATATTCATTTATCAACATCACTTTTTGAGCCTGCATGAAACATTCAGTACAAAAGTAAGCATCTTCTCCTAGTGTTAGCCTCTCGTTAAATTTGATTTGAGTTTCATAAATAATAGTTCTTCTAAATATTTTTGACCATCGTGTTCTAAAAACAGGAAGAGATAAATTATACTTTTTTTCAATAAATTTGGGGTCAACGGTAGCTGCGGTTAGCTTAAAAACTTCGTTAAGAGAAAAGATTTGAGGAATAATGGCTTTATTGGGGTATTCATTAGTTTGTGTGTTATAAAAATGATTAAATCCTAAAATATCAATTTCTGGATTTTTATTTAAATACTGAACCATTCGTTCTAGTGCGTCAAATGAGAGCCAATCGTCTCCGTCAACAAAATAAATCCATCTTCCTTTTGCTTTCTCAAGGCCTAAATTTAAAGCGGAAGAAACCCCTCGATTCTCTTGATGATATATTTTTATTCTATTGTCTTTCTGTGCATATTCGTCGCCAATATCGCCACTGTTGTCAGTAGAACCATCATTGATGACAAGGGCTTCAAAGTCGCCAAATGATTGAGATAAAATGCTATTAAGGCATGTTCTTAAATAAGAAGCCGCATTATATACGGGAATAATGATGGATATTTCAGGATCGTTTTTCATTTTCTAATGGTCACTTATTTTAATGAGTTCCTATTTCCAGGAGATGTTTGTTCTTAATACCTTTCCTGGGTAGTTCCCTCCCAAAATAATGCCCTCTTCATAAAATTTTCCAGCAATGGTTGCCCCGTAAGCGATGACACAATTATTTGTAGTAGAAGTGCCTTTGAAAATAGTCACATTACTACATATCCAATTATGATTTCCTATTTGTATTTTTTCATCTCCATTGACTATTTCTCCTAAGCTATTAACAATAAAGTGACCATCACTGTCCATAAATGTGCATTTCCATCCAAGTAATGCATCATTGCCAAATTTAATATCCACATGACATTTAATGAGCAGTCCATAATTAGCTCTGAATTCTTCTCCGCATTCTAATACTCCGTTTTGGTAAATCTGGATATAAGAATTTTTAGCAATGGTTACCTTCCCGGTCATAATCCATACCGCATTTTTCTCAAGCTGAATATTTACTAATCGGCCTTTTCCAGCTCGTAGAGAGCCCTCATAAAAACCTATTTTGATGGTACCAAATTCAGGATTTTTAATATGAATTTTAGCCCCTGTTTTCAAAGAAATTTTCACAGAATGATGAACCAATAATGGCAATTTCAATGCCGTTCGAAAAGGCAAAAATCTGAAATTGTAGAATAAGATTTTAGGTAACGAGAAGAGTAGCTGTAAAACTAACATAAAGGGCCTTATTTTTTGATCTCAATATTATTTAGTCTTTTTTTCATAGAAAGAATTTCATTATAAATGTTAATAAAAAGAATTTCTTGTTTGTCTAAAGAAAATATTTTTACTTGTTCAATAAACGTTTCGATTGTCTGATGAACAAAGGATCTGTGTGAAAATCTTTTTATGGCATCCATCAAATTATCTTTTTGAAGGGGATCTATTAAAATTCCGGATTTTAGAAAGTTGATTATTTCTGGAATTCCCCCTCTATTGGAGGCAATCAAAGCGCATCCACAATAAGCAGCCTCAATGATTACTCTTCCAAAGGGTTCTTCCCACAATGATGGGATGACACACACATCACTATTTAAAAATTCTTCAGTTAATGCTTGGTTAGACAATTTTCCTTTATATTCAATTCTAGAATCTTGTAAAACGGCGCTTTCAATATATTCTTTTAGAGGTCCAGACCCACAGATAACCAGCTCTATATTTGGATCATGAATAGAGGAGAATGTTTCTATTAAATTTTTGATCCCTTTAAACTCGACTAAGGTTCCGGCAAAAATAAATCGGATCTTTTGAGAATTTCGGTCCATTTTTTTTTGAATATTTTGCTGGAATTCCTGTTCATTGTATTCAATGCTGTTAGGAACCGCCTGATATTGAGCGCACTTTAGACCAAAGTTGCGTTTTAGTGTTTCATGAAGTACAAATTGGGATGGGGCACTTAATACAGTGATATATTGGGAATAATAAGCAAAATATCTGCGCCAGAGTTTAATTAAAATATTGTTTTGAGATAAATCCATTGTCGGATTTAAAACAAAATAATCTCTTAATGAATGAACTACAGGAATCCCTTTTATCGCTGCAATTTGCCACACCTTGGGTCCAATTCCGCGAAGGCCATTTGTATGGACTATATCCGGTTTATAATCATTCAAAACTTGATTAAAATGTTTTAATGACACCGGATTCCAAAGATCAGCAAAACGATTTTTTATTTTGCATAATAGAGACTCTTTTTTTTCAAATCTTTTTTTAAAATCGAAGAATGATGAGCCACTTCTATATATTGCAATACCTCGATCAGATTCTTTAATTAACCCCATTTTCGATGCATCTAGGGAAAAAATGGCGCATTCTTGTGATTTGCTTAGGGTTTGAGCCAACAGCTTCACTGAATATTCTGCACCACCAAACATATTGGGATAATAGTAGGTGTTAACTAGTAAAATTCGCATTTATGGCACTTACTTTAAGGAAACTTTATTTATGTAAGATTCAATTTTTTCCTGAAATGTCTTTTCATCAAAATTCAACGCATGTTGTCGAATATCAGTTTTATCGAAGCACATTGTTTCAAATTTTTGAATTGCATTTTGTAAAGATTCAGAAGATTGCGTTTCAAATAAGATTCCTGTCTTTCCATCAATAATGGAATCAAGAGCCCCTCCTTTTGCATAGGCAATGACGGGCCGTCCGCAAGCTTGTGCTTCCACAGGGACAATTCCAAAATCTTCTTCGCCTGGAAATAAAAGAGCCTTGCATTCTGACATATATTTTTTAACAATGTCATCAGGCTGATGTTGTAAAAATGTCACTGTGGGTCCCGCCATTTTCTTCAAGCGAGCTTCTTCCGGTCCGACTCCAATAACAATTAATTTTTTTTTCAATGCCGTGCAGGCTTGAACTGCTAAATCAAAACGTTTGTACTTCACAAGTCTTGATAAGACTAAATAATAATCACCATCTGTCTCAGAAATATTGAATAGACTGCATCGAACAGGAGGAAAAATGACTTCTGAATCTTTTCCATAAAATTTTTTGATTCTCGATTGAACGGTTGTGGACACGGCAATATAATAATCTACTCTTTGGGCCGCGATATAATCCCAGAGTCGTATATAGTGCAGAACAATTCTGATCAAAAATCTGACAATGCACCCTTTATTCTCGTAATACTCCGTGTATTTTTCCCAAACATAACGAATGGGGGTATAGCAGTAACAAATGTGTGTACAAGCGGTTCTGGTTATGATTCCTTTGGCGCAACAACTGGTCGAACTCAACACGGTGTCATATTCAGAAAAGTCAAATGACTCCCAAGCGAGCGGCATGAGTGGGAAAAATTTTTGATGTGAGTTATGTCCTGGTAATTTTTGTAGAAAAGAAGTATGGATATCATATTTTAAAAAGCGCGGATCAATTTTTTTAGGGTTAAAAAGCAATGTATAAATAGGAGCTTCTTTAAAGATTTCTTTAAAATTAATGACGCATTGTTCTGCCCCACCCATATTCGTTAGCCAATCATGAACGATTGCTATTTTTTTCATGTTTTTCCCGTTACAAAATAAATGTATACTGACTCTTCCCACTATCAAATCTTGCAGATTTCTTTCTTCCTAATAGAGATAAATCCACAAATTACCCCCAAAAATATAACAATATCTAACTAGACTCATCGGTTTTAAATCATCGTGATTGATAAACTCATCCTTGTGGAATTACGATCCATAAAAGGTGGTGAATTCATCCTCTTTTTGAATTCTTTCAGGTTCTATTTTAATTGTGCATATACATTAATGGGAGGATTCGCACCAATTTCATCATGAATATTGAAGTAGTCTAGAAATTTCGGCAGAAAAATTGGTGACAATAATGGGATTACGGAAGCCGGGTTCATGCAACATTGCTTTTCGGTCTTAAAAATAGCCCTGATATCCAATTATAATTTCCATTTTTCCTGTCTAATTCTCCCAGACCGGCACAAATTGTTTTTTTATCAACACCTGTTTTTTATTGACTCAATTATTTTGAATATTTTCAACTAAATTAACAACGAATTTGGTGTACTGTCTCAAATCTCATTTTCAATGCGGAGGCTCCAAATCCATCGATCATCCGAGTAGAAGAAACGTATTATAGGAGCGATACTTTATGTTCCTGCATGCTTTTTATGGACTCCGATGATAGGGAAGCTTGAAAAAGGTGAGTTTACGCCTACGGCACTTTGGTTAACGTAGAGGCAATGAGCCTCAACAATAGCAAGAACGCCTGCGGAAACTGATTGTTGGCAAGCCGTCTTGTGAGTTTAGTTTTCTCAGGAGTTTTGGTTGATGTTATACCGCTGATAAAACGTGTAAATATAAAGCAAGAGATGCGAAGAGAGAAAATTTTCAGTTAATGAGAGGTCAGGTATGAGATTTTATCGTTTTATTTTTTTATTGATTAGCATACTTTTTATGGCACAAACTAATCTTTTTGCAAGTGATGCGAACGATCTGATTTTGTGGTATAATACGGATGCAAAAGATACGTTTACTAATGCTCTTCCCATTGGAAATGGCTATTTGGGGGGCATGATTTATGGGGCTGTTGCCAAAGAGGTGATCGGGTTGAATGAAAGCACTGTCTGGAGCGGGAGTCCTGGCAATAACAACAAAATGGGAGCGGCTAATTCCCTGGCGCAGGCGCGCAGTCAAATTTTTGCGGGAAATTACACAGGAGCAGATGCTACCGTCGCTACCATGATCGGCACCGAGCCCGCCCGCTATCAGCCCGTCGGTAATCTGTATCTCGAATTTGCGGGTCATACGGGTTCCAACTATTATAGGGAACTGAATTTAAAAACGGCTGTTGCAAAAACAACTTATACCTATAACGGTGTGAACTATACGAGGGAATACTTTGCGAGTTATCCTGATAAAATCCTAGTGATAAGGCTTACCGCCAGTCAGCAAGGTAAAATAACCTTTTCAACATCCATGGATACTCCACACACTCCTACCACTTCGTCCACTTCAGGAAACAACCTGTTAATTTTAAATGGTGAAGCAGATGCCATCAAGTTTCAAAATCGATTGCAGGTAACGGCGGACGGCGGCACTGTCACTGCCAGTAACAATAAAATTACGGTAACCGGAGCCAATAGTGCCACATTGACACTCGCCATTGGAACAAATTTCAACGCTTATAATGATGTGTCCGGCGATCAGGCAACCCGCGCGAGTACTATCATCAGCAAGGTATTCGGTAAAAGTTATGATGCTTTACTCCAAACTCACTTAAAGGATTATCAAGCTTTATTCAATCGTGTGGATTTGAATCTGGGAGCGGGCACTAGTGATGCGCTGAAAACAACGGATGCACGTGTATCCCTTTTTGCGACCTCCAATGATCCCCAAATGGTCCGCTTGTATTATCAGTTTGGTCGTTATTTAATGATATCCTGTTCCCGACAGGGAAGTCAACCTGCAAATCTTCAAGGTGTGTGGAATAGAGATCTTTATCCGTCTTGGGGAAGTAAGTACACTACAAACATCAATCTGGAAATGAACTACTGGATGACAGAAACCGCAAACCTCGCCGAATGCGCGAGACCGTTAATTGATAAAGTAAAGGCTCTCGTCCCCCAGGGTGAATTAACAGCCAAGACGCATTGGGGAGTCAACGAAGGCTGGGTTTTGCACCATAATACCGACTTATGGAACCGTACAGCCCCCATTGACGGGGCATGGGGACACTGGCCTTCGGGATCAGGATGGTTAAGCACTCATTTGTGGGAACATTATTTATTTAGCCCCGATATTACTTACCTCAAGGAAGTGTATTCAACAATGAAAGGGGCAGCGCAGTTCTATTTGAACAGTATGGTGACAGAAACTGTCAGCGGTAATAAATATCTCGTAACCGTTCCCAGTACATCGCCGGAATTGCAACATGGTGGCTACTGGACTTGCTTTGCTCCGACAATGGATAATCAGATTGTGCGTGATATTTTTAGTTTCACAGCTGAGGCCTCTCTATTGTTAGGAGTGGATGATAGTTTACGATCCAAAATTGAGGACGCTTTGACACACCTTGCTCCCCACAAAGTAGGGCAATATGGTCAATTGCAGGAATGGTTTTATGATTGGGATAATCCCTCTGACTCGCATCGTCATGTCTCTCATTTATACGGATTGTTTCCCAGTAACCAAATTTCCGTTAAAGGAACCCCCAGTCTTGCCGCGGCCGCAAAAACGACTCTGACGGAACGGGGTGATTTAGCCACAGGTTGGTCTCTTGCATGGAAGATCAATTTATGGGCTCGGCTTGAAGATGGGAATCATGCCTATAAACTCATCCAGCTTTTGTTGACTCCTGAGCGGACTTATAAAAATCTCTTTGATGCACATCCCCCTTTCCAAATTGACGGAAACTTCGGTGCCGTTTCCGGTATAGACGAAATGTTATTACAGAGTCAGAATGGAGAAATTAATTTATTACCAGCATTGCCATCGGTATGGTCCGTGGGATATGTTAAGGGTCTCAGAGCGAGAGGCGGCTTTGAAATTGATTCCATGGCTTGGAAAGAGGGAAAATTGACCTATTTTTCCCTGATCTCACATAACGGAGGCGATGTGAATCTGCATTATGGTGACATCACCAAATCCTATGCAACATCCGAGGGAGATACCTCTATTTTTGATGAATCCTTGAGCCTAGTAAATCAACCAGCGAATCCAGTAGTGATTCCGGGAAGAGTGGAAGCGGAAAACTACGTCTCCATGTCAGGAATACAGAAAGAATTCGATGCGGACAGCAATCTGAATATAGGCTGGATAAACAACGATGACTGGGCAACCTATTCTTTGAATGTTCAGGATTCCGGAAAATATGTATTGCGGATCCGGATGGCCACAGGTGCCGATGTCAATGGAACCATTACCATCAAGAATGAGGCGGGGGACGCTCTTGGTTCTGTTACCGTTGACGCTACAAAGTCTGATGAATGGCATGACTGGTATACCGATTCCATAACGATCGCTTTGGATGCAGGAGAGCAATTACTGACTTTGGCTTTTTCTGGAACCAGCGAATACCTTTTTAATGCAGACTGGTTTGAATTATCCAAAACTGATGGTCAACTATCTTTTGAAAAAGTTATCAGCAACCCAGGATTCGCCCTCCGTCAATTATTGAGTCCTTATTCTCAGCCGCTCTCTTTTCTTGTCAAGGTACCAGCAAAAACGCCATTTACAGTTAAGTTGTACAATCTCCAAGGAAAAACACTCTATAAGAAAAATGGCGAGGGGAGTGGACAAATCGTTCTTGAAAATAGTGAGACTCTGCGAAAAGGGGTTTACTACGTAGTGCTTACTAGCGATGGGCAAACGAAAGTTGCGGAGAATGTTTATATAAGGCGTTAGCGTCTGATATTGTAACCCAAGGCTTTTACAGGGAAATAAGCAAAGCAGAAATGTTAGCACGAGTCTTTGAGCCTGCCTTGAACCTAAGTTTATTTTTTTTGAGACGGTTATTTCTCTGTTGAGATCTTTTTCCTGCTCTTGCGGAAAGCACCAGAATCATTTTTCTAACGGTGTCTTTTCCAAAATTTGTTCCACGAGTGCGCTCATATCGTCTTCCCAATCCCCTTTCGTCATTGCAAATTTAAAAGAAGAACTCACACCCAGAACGCCATAAGCAAGAACCTTTTGCTCATCCATCGAAACGATCGTATAGGTGCCATTGAATAAAAGATAATGATCCGGCAAGCAAGACGTTCCTCCCATACATCTATCACTTGTTCTCTTCACCTGGATAGGATGAATACAAATAGCAATTCCCTTTACATTAGGAATACTATCTACAATAGGAAGAGGAACCTTACTTGCCACGGAACTGTCCAATGGCAACGGAACAATACTAAAGTTCTGGTCATTCTGCAATAAAACAGCAGGCTTAACTCCACTCTGTTTTTCAAACTCAATGGCTAACTCTTGCCCGAACCAACTTGAAAAATTGGCTGCGTATTCTGGCAAGTCATCGGCCACATCATCTTGATTTTGGACGTAAGGCTCTGAGAATAAAACCGTAAAAGAAGAGGGTGCTTCTTTCCATTGAGGATCAACCTGAAATCGAGGCGTTCCCGAACAGCCGCAAAGAAAGGATAAAAACAGACAAAGAATGATAAGGTAATGTTTTTTCATAGGTTCCTACAAAATATTTCAATTATTGCTCTTTAGGAAGAATAAGGTGCCTCGGTTTTGGTTTTCCAAAATGAATACCAACACCTAAAGAAACCGAGTTCATAGAGCCCCTCCTATAATTATCCGGATCTGCAACTTTCACCTCTAGTTCGGGTGAGAAAAGCCACTGCAGGCGCAAGAAAACATCACTCACTTCTGTAATAGGGATCATATAATCTGTCTGAATTCCTAAAAGTGTGGTAATGTCGGATTTGCGAGAATCCTTATCGTTTGCCGTTGGATATAAAGTAAGCGAATAACAACCGAACAACAAATCAACAGACCAGCGATTTCTATTAATGGGAGCGAATCCGAATATAGCAGCCCATCCG